>ERZ838516.322-NODE-322-length-78679-cov-5.466855_pt1 | contig 78679 bp, 72 predicted proteins | sample MGYA00519910_ERZ838516 | MGnify/ENA primary metagenome ERZ838516 (study PRJEB31850, sample SAMEA3708837) | human gut metagenome | biome: human gut; feature: human-associated habitat; material: faeces | place: China | collected 2014 ... | reverse complement strand
TAGGTTGGCTCGGTTTTGTTGTGTTTTATGATTATGCCCTTGTATAAAAACCTAAGCTAAGCGCTAAATACAGAGATTGAACAGCTATGACTCCAAAGCCAAGCAGCAACAGCAGAATTTTCCCGATGCTCGTAAGAATGCCGATAACCGTTGCGAGATTTGTAATGATGTACGTTCTGCCTTCTGCTTGCAATAGTATTTTGTACTTCCCCTGAAAATAGTAGTTTACTACTCCGGGCAATCCACTGATGAGAACCACTATAGTTATCGTTCCATATGGGAGAGAGGATTTTATAATAACCGGATAGATTGCGGAAAGAATAATAACCGTCAGGAGATATGCAATGCCCGTACGTCTATAATATAAGTTTGTTGCAGACATGATAGCATTGACTGAGGCTTCATCATGTTCTGCAACAGGTTTGTATAGTGCCTGTAACGAAGCTAAGCCAACACCCGCTTCTAAAAGGCTGGCATATCCCAAAACCTGCGTTATCGAACTGAGTAGACCGTTATTTTCCGAACCCAAATTGACGAGCACAAGGCGCGGTATTACAACACCAAGAATAATTGTAATTGCCTGTCCTAGAACACTTGTTAAAATGTTGTACGCACTTTTTTGTGCATTTGAAATACCCATCATCTACACCAAACTCCGCAGCAGTGGAACCTTCGACAATATCCACGATGCGAGAAAAGAAACTGCATAAATCCCAACGGATGATATGACTATTGCCATCACAGGTTGGCAATAGTCGGGGCTTATCTTCAAAATATGATAGAGTAAGGAAACAAAAAATACATGCGTTAAGTAAACGCCGAACACACGCTGCCCTAAAAAAGTCAGCATCCGTGAAACGTTATCTGAAACGCAGAGGCTCTGCGCCAAGGTAAATACCGCCACAGCAATCGAGCACGAGAAGACCCCCAGCGGCAGTTCGAAGGCCGATGATTCCACCTTGCAGATAGCAAAAAGGCTCCATTTCCCGCCAACAATCGCGCATACAGACAAAACAGCCAAGATATAGCACGCCTTTTTCAGTTTTCCTTTAAGTGGGTTCAGCATTAAATAATACCCAAGCAAAAAATAGCCGCCATAACCCGCAATTACAAATGGTGAATACGGGAGAAGATCACTGCCAAGTCCGGCCTCTGCTGCAAAAGCGTTTATTTGTCCAATGAGCAGAGAAAATACGCCCCATACGACCAACGCATATTCCAGTTGCCGCTTTGAACCATGACAGGTGATCAACCGGAAGAGAGGCACGGCGATATAAAGCATGACCAGCGTATACAAAAACCACAGGTGATAGCCAGTATTCCCGGTAACGATTCCATACACGGCGACCGGAACGCTTTTAGCAGAAAGCGTTCCATAAATGTATTGGTCCAGTAACGAGTAAAAAAATCCCCATACGATGATGCAAACAACGATATGGAATATGCTTTTCTTATAGAGTTTCTTTAGTGTTATTTCCCTACTTGGTTCAAGGAACAACGCACCGCTGACCATAAAGAATACCGGAACAGCCCAACGTGAAACACTGTTAAGTAGCCAGTTAACATTCCAAGTGGGAGTGGCAGTCTCGCAAAGACGAAGTCCAACACTTGTGACGTGAATGACAATCACAAAAAAGATTGACACAATGCGAAGAATATCGAAATACCCGACCCGTTTATCGTTCATATTATTCCCCCAGCAAATCATAGAACTTTTCAATTTCTTCCACATTGCCCTTCTTTTCCTGAATCTGATAACCTTTAATATGCTGATACAGCTCTTGATCCGTTGCCAGACGGATGATCCCATCCACAACAGCCTCCGCGCTCATCTCAACCACAAGGCCATTATCGCCGTCGATCATCTGTGCGTATACCACATCAAAGTTCGTAGTCACACAAGGAACATTCAGCATACGGGCTTCCGCAAGGGTCAGGCAATAACCTTCAAATTTAGAGGTCTGGACATAGATATCTGCTGCTTTCATATAGGGGTAGGGATTTGCCTTCGCGCCCAACAGCGTAAAACAGTCTCGGATCCCATACTGCGCAATATCCTTTTCAATCGGCTCACTGTCCCCACCGCCTACTACATACCAGCGAAACCTGACGCCGCGTTTCTTCAGCAGCCATGCGGCTTTTGCAGCAATATCATAGCCCTTCTGCGGCACAAGGCGACCCACCGTGACCAGCGTCAAACCATCTTCGCTTGGCAATGAGATCGGTTGCTGCGCCATACTCGTAATTGTCTTGGGATTATTGATATCCAGAATCGTTACCGTCTTTTTGCTGTACCGGGGAAAGGCTTTATCGAAAATCGAACGTAATTCTTCTGACACACAAACGATACTGTCATATTCTTTGTAATACGGCTCGTCAAACTCTGCTTGGTGGCCCGCGGCTTCATAATTTACATTGACCCACGCAAACTTCTTCTGGGCCCGAACCTTTTCCGCCACAAAGTGGGTTGGCGTTCCCTGACCCCATGCAATCGCCACATCATACCGTTCCGGCAGCGGGTCATACGCCGCAGCGGAATATTTCCAGTAGGCTTGCGCGTCATGCAGCGGGCTGCCCTTTTTCGCATTGGAGCGCAAGAAAAGGCTTGTGCGCACTCTGGCAGCAATGCGGCGAAGGTCAAAGGAGAGCATCTGTTTTGCCAAACTCTGACTGCAAAAAGCCGTATAGTCCAATTCTTTTCGAACGTGAACCTCAGGCGGCAACAACTCTTCAAACATGCCTCCGCGGCGAAACATTTGCAGTGTCACGTCATATTTGTCATAGTCAAGCAACGACAGAAGTGACAGCAGGCTTTTTTCCGCCCCCCCGCACCCCAAAGAATTGATTACAAATAAAATGCTTTTCCTCATTTCTCCCCATCCCTCAGCACTTCGTCTATATACGCCTTTGCGTGGTCGATCTCATTTTTCAGGCAGCGGTACACGGCTGTCCAATCCGTACCAACCGGGATCTCCGTCTCTGTTGTTACCATGTGGTCAGATAGCCCCAGCATGGCGGTAAAGTCCCGCATCCGCGTGTTGATTTTCTCCGTGCGCTCCACGACGGCGAATTCCTTCTCAAATATCACCGAAAACGCCGTTGCGTGGAAGGAGTTGGAAAGCACAAAAGCCGCGTTCTGCATTAGGCCCAAAAACGCCTCCGGGCCGCAGAGCGGGAAGCAGCGCTCGGCATACGGAAGATTGAAGACCGAGTAGATATGCAAGCCTCGTTCCGCCGCAATTCTCTCCGCCAGCTTGCGGACAGCAGGGCTATTATCAAAGTCATATACCAGCAGATATGGTTTCTCGCAGCGCTCCGGCTTCTCAGCCATCGCCTCCCACTGTGCCCGGTCAAGCAGGAATACCGGATCAAGGCCGGTTACAGCGTTTGTGATCCCCAGCGTCTTTAGTACAGAAAGGCCGGATGTCTCACGCACAGCAATATGGTCGAAGCGGCTGAGATACTGCGCCGTCACCTCCCGCAACTCCTGCGGGAACTCGTCCACCGCAAAGCTGGCCGCGTAGGAGGCGCGGACTCCCTGCTGCACGAAGTCCAGATAAAAGGCGGGGTCTTTCCCGTTGGGAAACAGCGGATTCCAGATCTGGTCACTCCCAGCGAAAAAAGCATCCGCCTCGGGGGGATCGGCCTTTAGCTCTTCATTAGAGACATACCGTCTGGTCAAATCAAGGTGCTTGGCTGTGAAGCTGTCAAACGCCTTCTTTCTCGGCAACACGTGAAGCCGCCCCGGCAGCTTCGCCAAAAGATACGCCTCGCGGACAAATGGCTTATCATATTTGGGATTGCCGACAACATCCAGCCGGTAATGCTTCGAGAGGTAATCCGGTTTATAGTCGATGATCTTCACGTCATGCCCCAGCGACTTCAAATAGGTTTGCAGGGCGTAAGCCTGTAAGGATGCGCCGACGTTATAGACATCGTGGCAGGTGATCGTACAAATTTTCATGACTTGACCCTTTTCGTAATCCTCCGCCATATTCGTCCAACTTTCGCTCTGATCTGCGTTCTTTTCGGCAGCCAGCTCATCGAATACCAGTGGATCGAGTAGGTGTTCTCCGTCTTCGTCAGCTTGCCTGTCACACTGTCCAGCGGGTTGAAGTAGTCCGCCGGATAGACATGAATCCCGGCAACCAACTGCTCCTGTCCGTTGCGCACAAGGCCGAAACGCTCCATCACATCCGTATTGAGATGCGGGCAGCCTACGGCGTTCAGACTTCCGTCCGCGTTGGCGAAGTGCATCTTTTTATATTCCTCGATCATCGCCTGCACGACAGGCTGATGCGGAACAGCTGCCATCACCTGTCCGCTGTTGACAAATTGCTCGTTCTCAAATCCAATGAATCCCTCGTCATCCAGCAGCGGCGAAATGTCCCGCAGCACCTCCACGTCGGTGTCGAAATACACGCCGCCGTACTGCTCCAGCACGACAAGGCGCATGACGTCGGACACGAAGGCATACTTCTTCGCGGCGTATGCCTCCGCCATGAAAGGCATGGCGAGATAGTCGCAGTTGTCCTCGTTCCACTCGCGGATCTCAAAATCCGGGCAGAACTTCTTCCAGCTGGCGATACACTTTTTGGCAAGCTCTGGCTTTTCGCCGCGGCCAAACCAGCAGTAGTGGATGATCTTGGGAATCATGGGTCAGTCCTCCATCAGCGCATAGATCTTCTCGACCTCCGCGCTGTTCGTATAATCTCTCTTTGCGCAGTTCTCCGACAGCTGCTGCATCCGGGCAGGGTCGCGCAGCAGCGCGGCAATTCCGGCAGCGCAGCCTGCGTTATCCATGGGGACGATCACGCCGTCCGCCCCGTCCTCCAGCTGACTGCCGGAGGTAGCGTAGTCTGTGATGACGACAGGCTTTCCAAGAAGCTGCGCCTCCCGCACGGTGACGGCCTTGCCCTCATAGCGGGAGGGCTGCACATACAGGTCGCAGGCGCGCATATAGGGGTAGGGGTTGTCCTTTTTGCCGAGGATGATGACACGCGCCTGCATCCCGGCCTCGTCGATCTTCTGGCGGATCAGCGCCTCGTCGCCGCCGTAGCCGATGAGGTACCATTTCACATCAAGCCCATCTGCTACTAATCGGCGGCAGATATCCGGCACATTGTCGAAGTTTTTCGCCTCGCAGAAGCGGCCGACGGAGAGGAGGGAAATACCTTTTTGCGGCATTTCGCCAGAGACGTGAAACGCCTCGGCGTTCTTTTTTACGAAATCTGCGGGCAAAATATTTTCAATAACGATAACGCGGGATGCAAGTTGTGGAAAAACAGAAGAAAACGACTCTTTGCATGCCTCGCTTACAGCGACAATCATGTTCAATCGGCTATACTGCGACAATAAGTACGTAAAATCAGCCTTTTCAGCGGAATAGTCTGTGTGAATCCACCCAATTTTAATTGATGCATCGACTCGTTCATGCAGGAAATCAAAGGGGAGAAAAAAGCTCATAGCAACATCGTAATGCTCTGCCAACGGCTTTGTACAATGTCGCATAACCTGGGCCCACGTTCGATCATTGTTGACATCGTGAAAAATTGAATACACAGCATCTCTTAATCGTAAAACAGCAGAATAAACACATTTATGCTTAATTTTATCGACAAATGATTCACGCAGATGGGCCAGTTCTTGGCATTCCGGAAGGACATTCACATGAGGGTCTATCATAGGAAAGAGTGTGCCGTGGTGGCCGTACAAGAATAAATCAACATCGTAGTAATCGTAATCTACGCTCGACAGCAGACCAATTAAGCTACGCTCCACACCGCCTAACTCCAATGCGCCCGGCATGACAATCAAAATTTTCTTCTTCATGGTTTATCTCTTCGTTGACTCAGTAACGTATAGGCGGTAATTGCAGATACTCGTCAGAATGTATGTATTTAATGCCAGCCTTTATCCCACGCATAACCGCGTTGAAAATCGGCCAATACCCTCGCGTGAGAACAGCTTTCAACAGTCGGTAGGCAAACGAACTAACCATCCAATAGCCAATACAAAAGGAATTAACCACTTTCATGAACTTCAGCGGCTCATCATCTTGAATGAATCTATGCCAAAACACAATTTGGAAAAAACCCGTGCAATAGGGAGGCGTTGTATTAACTATTTCCGTAGATGCTGTTGACGTTTTTGCATCATTATGTTCATATAGCGCTGTTGATACAATGCAAGCCCGATATCCACGCTTGACCAACTTGTACGCCATAACGCGGTCATCGCCAAATGCGTACTGATTTTTTTCAAGCCACGGTATTTCATCCTCCATATTCAGGTTGCGCATAACCTGCGTGCGGATAAAAAAGCACGTCCAAGCAAACGACTCTGTCGGATAATACCTTTCTTCGCTTGTGTCAAACGTGTGATAAGACCATCCGCCGCTTCTAAGAATTTTTACATACATATCCCGATGAAATAGAGATACGCTTACTGATGCGGTAAGTATCCCGGCAATAGTCCCTGCCTTACTCGCTGGAAAAAAGGAAAACAATGGGCCCGTCGAGCAATCGTACTTCTTCTCCTGCAATGGCTTGGCTAATTTGAGTATAAAATCAGGCTCAAAAGAAATATCATCGTCTAAAAAAAGAGTATACTCAGACTTGATATATTTTAAGGCCGCCAACCGCTGCCCAACCATACTCTTGCGGCAATGGACAAATACCTCATACCCAAGTTGCTCTTTCGGCTTAGAATAGCCTTCTGGTAAAACTACAACAACCTTTTCTGGCTGAACTGTAGAGTTCCTTATACTGTCAAGCAGTTTCTGGTACTTTGCGCCAGCCCGTCCTAATGTTCGGATTGCAATTGAATAGCTTATCACTGCATATTTCACCACTTTCGGCCTGTTTTTTTGTGGAACTTCATATACAACCATTCCGGCATGAGAACTTTTATAAAATTACACTTTTCTCCTGATATAACCCGTCAACACCCACCCCGCCGGGGTACAGAGCACCGTCAGATAGGATACCAATAGAAGTAATGCAGATGTTCCAGCTCTGTGCAGAAATTGATATCGCCCATGATTAGCCAGATAAAGTTCACACGCCGATGGTGTCAAGCAGCCCCAGCAAGCTGCGCTCCACGCCCCCAAGCTCCATCGCTTGGGAGAAGATGAGAATGGTGTGTTTCATCTCTGTTTTTTCCTCTCCATCGACCGTTTGTGCAAAAGTACATAGAGTTTTTCTGGCATAATACTTTTGACAAAATGCTTTGCTAGATCAATATAAATATATCCATATAGATATCTTGGAAAATGAAAAAGAGAAAAACCATCTCTCATCACATGTGCAGCATTCATGCGTGACTTCAAGCTTCTGCGACTAGCGGCGGCGTGGTCATCGCGCATTTTATAGAGCGGCTCGTCCAAATTATATCCAGCGTACCCCTTGGCGTAAAGCTTGTACCAAAGGTTAACATCTTCAAAGCGAAGCATCCGCCTATCTTCCGTATAGCCTCCCACTGCCAGATACGCCTCTCTGCGGATCATACAAGGAGCGTGGCAATGGACTGGACTGTGCTTGATAAAGTCGCGCTTGGTAGGCTCTTCGATCGGATAGCTTCGCCCCCAGTCACCATGCTCGTCAAAGAAGATCATCGGCGTGCTGACAATGGCATATTCAGGGTGTGCATCTAGGAAAGCAGCTTCTTTTTCTAGCCGTGTAGGAAGCGAAATGTCGTCGCCATCCATCCGGGCCACATATTCGCCGGAGGCCACCTGCAAGCAGCGATTCAGCGTATGGTTCAAGCCCATATTCTGCTCGTTCTGGAGCAGTAAAATTTTCTCAGGAAACCTCTCCTGATACTCTTTTGCAATGCCATAGGTATTATCCTTTGAGCCATCATCGCACAAAATGAGCTGCCAATCTGAAAATGTCTGCGTGAGGATGGAATCAATGGCTTCCGGCAGCGTCTCGGCACAGTTATAGATGCCCATAATGATAGAAATTTTTGGCATATCCGTTCTCCTTTGCAGCTCTATTTAAGAAACTGCCCACATGGCCTATAGCCTATAATGGCATGCAGCGGCGCTTAACCCTTCATCCTCGCCATGCACTCCAAAAGGAAGAATACTCCTGCCGAAAAGTTCAGCTTACAGCAGGCAAAAAATGCCCACCAATGCGGAGGAAAATATCGCATGGGCAGCGTTTTGATTGCCGCACGATATTCCTTCTCCGACAGGATGCCTCGGATTTCCTTCAAGGCTTCACGGTTTGGAAGCGCCAGCGCATTTAAGCCCAGACCGATAATGCTGAGGCTGATGCGGTTGTTGAGTGCGGCGAGTAATTCCTCATTGTGGGGCACATCCTCGATAGTGTGAAGCATATGCTCAAACAAGCGTTTCCATTGTACATTAAGATTCGGTTTATGTGTACTCGTTAGAGATGTTGCATTATTCTTCCTGTAGTGGTTAAAATATTTGCGGACATACACTCCACATTCTACTGACTTTAAAGCCTGCATATTGAACAAAGCGTCTTCTGTTCCGATCTCTTTTGTGCTAACAAATGCCGCATTATTTTCTACAAGAAGTTTCCTCCTATATAACTTCCCCCATGCAGTCACAAGCGTATCCGCATTTTCTGGATGTTTTAAAAACGCCCCATGTAAACCAACAATGGTTTCATAAACTTGTGTAAAGAATTCTTCTTCGTCAAAAACAATGTAGTCATCACAAAAGAGCGTCTTTGGCCGCTGCGCATTCTGGAATTCTCTGATATACGGCCAGAAGACGATGTCCGCCTTATGCTTTACAGCTATGGCAACAGCGGTTTCACAGGTTTCTAAATCAATCCAGTCATCACTGTCTACATACATAACATAGTCGCCGGTGGCGAAAGAAAAGCCAACATTGCGTGCCGCAGAAAGCCCGGCATTTTTCTGGGAAATCACCTTAATCGTACTGTCTTTTGCCGCATACTCAGCTAATATCGCACCACTTTCATCTGTTGCCCCGTCGTTGACACAGATGATCTCAATGTTCCGATATGTCTGGTTGATCAGGCTATCCATACATTGCCGGAGATAAGGTGCAACATTATATACGGGTACGATGATGCTTACCCTTGGTGTCTGTTCCATATCAAATCAGCCTCCTGCTAGCTCGAGATACTCCGCCAAGCTTAACCGCGCAAAGTAGTGGTCAAACGGCTGGTTGATCGCGTTTGCATAGTAAAAATACGCGGCATAGCCCAGCACCAGCAATGCTGTTAGCACTTTTCCATCTCTGCCACCTATTTTCTTCAGCATCCACGGAAGTGACAGCGACTGGAAAATCAAGAAATAATTCGCCAATCTTGCAAAATAATTTGCCGTTCCGAACAGCCCGTCAAACATAATAGCGCCGTTGAGCATGGTCAAATTCATTGCGAGATTTTCCGCCTCGGAGCTGTCTGCAAACAGCTTTTTCCGGTAGAGGAACGACAAAACCATCGGCACATTGCAGACGAGCACACGGAACATATTGACACCGTCTCCCGTGAAGGAGGAAACCGTGTATTCCTCACCCAGCAGCGTCGTGATGTTGACCACCGTGCCGAGCAGCGGGCGCAGCAGAAAGCCCGCTGCAATGAAGGCTGCCAGCATCCAATAGGTTATTTTCGTCCACGGCTTAAATGTCATGAACGGCACCGCCAAATACATCAGGGAATAGGGATGGATCAGCGTTGCGATCAGTATCCCAACAGCAAATAAAAGCCACTTCTTTTTAAGTGCAAACATCGTCGCAATGACCGATATCCCGACCGCCGCCGCCTGTTTGATACCCGCAAAAGCAAAGGTATAACAACCGGTGACAAACAGTAAAAAAATCGTCAGCGGATAATTTACAGAGTACTTATGTACAAAAATGAAATAACAGCCGACGGTCAGAAATGCCCAGAACATCAGAAAGTTCTGCGTAGATACGCCGTGCATCTTCAAGCGATAGTTCACCCAGTTGAACAGAGGGTTAGAACCGACGCTCTTGTCGGATGCTTCCCATAATTTTTCCGTCAGGAGCTTATAGGAATATCGATATGTGCCAGTGTCATTGCAACGTGTCCTCAGTCCGGCAAAACCGGCGAGCAGGATGATGATTACCACAGTGCAGACGATCAGCCGCTGGCGCCGATTATGCTTTACCGGTCCAAACGCCACATGATCGGCGCACCATGCTAAGGCAATCGTTATGAGCATAAGGATGACTAAATCGCGCATGTCAAATCTCCAAGTGTTTGATGGTTTCCGTCACAACAGCGGTTTTGCTGAACTGCTGCTCCATGCGCTCCCGGCCTCGGCAGCCCATTTCGGAGCGTTGCTCCACGGACAGCTCCATGACCCGCCGCATAGCCCCATACAGCGCGTTCGCGTCCTTCGCAGGGCACAGATACCCGCTGTTGCCGTCCTCCACCGCCTCGCGGCAGCCGGGGATGTCGCTGGTGATCAGCGGTCTCCCGGAGGCGGCAGCCTCCAGCAGCACATTGGACATACCCTCGTGATACGACGGCAGCACCACACAGCTTGCCATGGCGTAAAAGCGCTTCATATCCGACTGATAGCCGTGGTACTTGACCACACCGGCCTTTTCCAGTTCATCCATGAGGGGCTTATATCCCTCTTCGAACGAGCCGACGATGTGGAACTCCACGCCGCCGCCATATTCCTGCTTCATCCGCTTTGCGGCGGCAAACAGCTCGTCCACGCCCTTTTCGTGCATGACGCGGCCCACAAAGAGAAAGCGCACCGCCCCCTCCTGTGGGTAGGACTGATAGGGATAATCTTCTAAATTGACGCCCGCACCGTTCAGTACCACGTCGCGGCCCTTCGGCACAACGCCGGTGGCAGCGAGGGTATCCCGATTCCCGGCATTCTCAAAAAAAACGACCCTCGCACCCTTCAGCGCCGGTTTGTAGAGCGCCAGCACGAACTTCTTGAGCCAGCCGCCGTTTTCGATGGCACTGCCAAGTCCCGTGATGTTCACAGCATAGGGGATGTGCGCCATCCGGCAGGCAAGGCCGCCGTAGATGTTGGGCTTGATGGTATAGGTCAGAACAAGGTTGGGCTTGACCTCTTTCAGAATCGCCCGGTATTGGTGAAAGAGCTTGCTGTCATGTATAGGGTTCATACCGCGGCGCTCAATGGGCGTGTCGATAAAACGGCAGCCAAGCTGCACAAGCTCCGAAACGAAACCGCCGTCCGGCAAAGAGATATATACCTTGTGTCCTGCACCCAAAAGCGCTGCAAGCAAGTCCTTTCGAAAGCGATACAGGCCAACATCGTTGTTGGCAAGCACCAGAATCCGCTTATTTGATTTTTCTCGCAGGGATTCCGACATAGGTTCCACTCTCCTTGATATCATGAATCACCACTGCACCTGCGCCAATAGTAGTGTCCGGTTCTATTTTTAACCCCTGAATTACTTTCGTACCGGTTCCCAAAAGGCACCTCTGGCCTATAACCACTTTTCCCGAAACATTTACTCCAGGGTGAAGCGTACTATAATTTCCCAAAACTGAATCGTGTCCTATTGTCGAGTTCAGGTTCACAATACAACCATCACCTACTTGCACGTTAACTGTTAAAATAGTTCCTGCGCAGCAAATACTACCTGTTCCAATTCTACTTCCTGTCCCACAAATTACAGTTGGATCCACTAAAGTGGCAAACTTAAGGCAAGGGCTGTTTTCTAGCTTGTTGCAAATCACCTCTCGCGTTTTCCCATTTCCGATTGCGCAAACCACATACGCTGGTCTGTCATATTGAAGCAACCATTTAATGTTTCCCAGCACTCGATATCCATCAATTTCAGGGGAATCTATAGCATCATCCACAAAACCTAGAATATTCCATGTTGGTTGACTTTGATTAATTCTCTCAGCAAGCCAAGCGACTTCCCGTCCAAAATCACCAGCTCCGGCTATGATTAAATCCTTCACAATAATCTTCTCACTCATGAACCGCAGCCTCCGTTCCCGTAAATGCTTCCATCGTTGCGCTGCCTTCTGCGCTGATCCCCTCGCGGGCGAAGACACAGCGGACGGTCATAAAGATAATCTTCACATCCAGCGCGAAGCTGATGTTGTCTACATAGTCCACATCGTAGGCAAACCGTTCCTCCCACGACGCAAGGTTTCGCCCGTGCACCTGTGCCCAGCCGGTGAGCCCGGGGCGAACGTCATGGCGGTGATGCTGCTCTTCACTGTAAAGCGGCAGATACTTCACCAGCAGCGGTCTTGGCCCCACAATGCTCATCTTTCCGCGAAAGATGTCCCAGAGCTCTGGCAGCTCGTCGATGCTCAGAGAGCGCAGCTTCTTTCCAAAGCCCGTCAACCGCTCCTTGTCCGGCAGCAGCGCGCCGGTTTCATCCCGCGCGTCACTCATGCTGCGGAATTTGTGGAGCTTGAAGATCTTCTCATCTTTCCCCGGACGCTCCTGACAGAAGATCACAGGGCTTCCCAGCTTCACGCGCACAAGAATCGCCGTCACCAGCAACAGCGGCGACAGAACGATCAGCACACACCCGGACAGCACAATGTCCAGCAGGCGCTTGATGTATTTTTCATAAAGCCCAGCCTTATGCCGCATCAGAACATCCCCCGAATGGCATCGCACACGCGGTCCACATCGTCCATGCTCATCTTCGTATCGCTGGGCAGGCATACGCCGCGCGCAAAGAGGTCGTCGCCTACCGGCGCATCGCTGACGCTGACAAAGGGGCAGTTTGCGAAAACCGGCTGTAAATGCATGGGCTTCCAAAGGTAGCGCCCCTCGATGCCCACTTTGTTCAGCTTTGTGAGCATTTCACCGGGCGTCACGCCGCAACTTGCCTCCAGCAGAGCGACGGACAGCCAGCGGTTCGATTTCGCACAGGGGAGCTCTGGCTGCATGGTGAGCGGCAGGCCTTTCAGGTTTTCGCAGTAGCGTGCAAAGATGGCCCGCTTCTGCTCCACGCGCAGCGGCAGCACCTTCATCTGCCCGCGCCCAATGCCCGCGCAGATGTTGCTCATGCGGTAGTTGTAGCCGATTTCCTCGTGCTGATACCACGGCGCGTTCTCGCGCGCCTGCGTGGAGAGCTTCAATGCGTGCTTCGCCTCATCCTCCGTCCGGCACAGCAGCATCCCGCCGCCAGAGGTGGTGATGATCTTATTGCCATTGAAGGAAAGAGCGCCGAAGTCACCAAAGGTGCCGCACTTCTGCCCATTGTATGTAGAACCCAACGCCTCTGCTGCGTCCTCGATCAAGGGAACATCATGCTCGCGGCAAATAGCGGTAATTTCGTCCAGCTTCGCGGGGTTGCCGTACAGGTGAACGACGACCACCGCCTTGGGCGTGCCGTGCAGCGCAAAGGCGCGGCGCAGAGCGGCGGGGTCCATATTCCACGTCTCCCGCTCAGAGTCGATAAACACCGGCTTCGCGCCGCAGTAGGCCACGGGATTGGCGGAGGCGGAGAAGGTCAGGCTCTGGCAAAAGACCGTGTCGCCTGCCTGCACGCCCGCGAGGATCATCGCAAGGTGCAGCGCCGCCGTACCGGCAGAGAGGGCGACAGGATATCCCTTGCCCATAAATTCGCCCATGGCCTTTTCAAATTCGTTGACGTTCTCGCCCAGCGGCGCGATCCAGTTCTTCTGAAACGCATCGTGGATGTACTCCAGTTCATAGCCCTCGTCCGACATATGCGGGCTGGCCAGCAAAAGTCGTTTATCCATGTTCTTCTCCTATGTTTTCGTCCACCGGATGTCAAAATTTGCTTCGGTCGGGCGTATTCGCTGCGTTTAAAAGCGCGACAAAGCCGCGTCATTCCTTTTTGCCGCTGTGACGTGCAGAAATGCGCAAGTTCATCGATCCATGTATATTGCCGTCTCCCACCCGAAAAATGTTGGGATTACACCATTTTTATTTTTTAATTGTACTACATGTGGACAAAAAACGCAATGCCTGACACGCGCGAAAAAGTGGAGTGGTTTTTCTATGAAGCATTTTGCTTTTCCTCGTCCGGCAAATCATTTTCCGGTTGCACACGCTCAATTCATGTGGTACAATGTTATTCAATAAAGATAGCGTATAATTCTCCGCAAGTGGTAACGCGGTAAAGAAAGTATGACCTGCGCAGAACGGGGGGATCAGATGAAAGCACTGGACAACAGCGTGATCCAGCTTTTTGAGGATCAGAAGATTCGCGTGGCGTGGGATGCGGAACGGGAGGAATGGTACTTTTCCATCGTGGATGTGGTCGGCGTTTTGACAGACAGCCCCGACTACAATACCGGGCGAAAATACTGGGACAAGCTGAAACAGCGTCTGAAAGAAGAAGGCAGTGAACTGGTGACGAACTGTCACCAGTTGAAAATGCAGCGTGGTTGCCGGAATGGGCAGAGCACGCCGAGAAGACTGCAAACGGGAAATGAATCCAAGCTCAGCTACCGAGAAATTCTCGGAAACTGCCGTCCACGGGCGGCATACATCTCCGAATTTGACCGCCAGACGGAAAAATATCTCAAGGGTAAATGATATGAACAACCAAGAGCAATTCGCAGAATTTCTGCACTGTTGCAGAGAACAGCGCGTAAAACTCATTCATCTTGCCGAACCGTGCCTGATCGTCAATTCATCGGCGGGCGATTTCGGGAGCATCCTCATAGAGTTTGAGCAGAGCAACTATTTCATCACATCCAAATGCCTTCCGCACCAGCCGGAGGACGAGGAAATCGATGAATTCTGCGTAAGACAATATGAGTGCCTTGCCGACCTCAAGGATGACGATCTGCTGGAGGCGGACATATACAAGACCTTGTCCAGTGAGGACGCCCCCATTTTGTTTCTCGCAGAAATGGTGGACGCCGAGGGCTTCTTCAACGGGATGGAGTGGACATATGGAGCCGATTATCTGTTCTTTCTGGTCTCTTGCCCCATCATTATAGTGTCCGCCAGAGCGGACGAGGAGCTCAAGCACCTCAACTATCCGCACCAGTTTGGAGAAAAATTTGACCCATTGCCAAATCGCGGTGAGCCTTTTGAGCTGTTCCCGGGCACTTGAGGGTGGAGGTGTACGATGAAAAAACCATTTGAATTGAACAAAGCGCTGTTTGAGGCCGTAGCAGCCTGCAACTACGATGAAGCCGAGCGGCTATGGACGCTATCCATATGACCAGCCTCACCGGCAAAGGAGCCTATCATGATCGAAACATTTGACATCGCGGGCTATGCCCGCATTTCCGTGGATGATGAGCAGGATCAAAAGAACATCTCGATTGAGAACCAGAAGGCCATCATCGAGGACTATGTAAAAACCCACTTTCCCGGCAGCACGCTGACGTTTTTTGAAGACCGTGACCGCTCCGGCTACACGTTTGAGCAGCGCGAGGGCTATCAGGAGCTGCGCCGGGGGCTGATGCGCCACAAATACGACATTCTCATCATCAAGGACTTTTCCCGTTTTTCCCGCCGCAACTCGCGCGGCCTCGTGGAGCTGGAAGACCTGCGCGACGCGGGCGTGCGCATCATCTCCATCGGCGACGGCATCGACTTCCCCAATGACGACGACTGGCTGAAGATCCAGTTCCAGTTCCTTGTGAACGAAATGCCCGTCACGGACACCTCCCGCAAGGTGCGCAGCGTTGTGAAGCGGCGGCAGAACGACGGCGAATGGATCTGCGCCGCGCCCTACGGCTATCTCGTCACCGAGGACAAGCAGTTTGAGGTCATCCCCACGGAGGCCGAGACCGTCCGCAGGATTTTCGACCTCTACAGCAACGCCGGTTGGGGCTACAAGAAAATCGCCAACTATCTCACCGATCAGGGTGTTCCCACGCCGCGCATGTCCGAGCGGATGCGCAAGGAGGCGGCGGGCAAGAAATCCAAGCGGGAGGCCAAAAACGCGTGGGCCATCGCCACGGTGCAGGGCATTCTCGACAACGATTTCTACATCGGCACGCTCCGGCAGGGCAAGTACACCCGCGCCAAGATCAACGGCAAGGAGATCAAGCGCAACGACGATGAGCATATCGTCATTGAAAACCACCATCAGGCCATCATCAACTACCGCACCTTCGCCATCACCCGCGCCCTGCGGGAAAAGCGCAGCCGCAGCAACTATCGCGGCGTGAAGATCAACGACAACGTGTACTCCGGCTTTTTGCAGTGCGGCGACTGCGGCAGTCCGCTGTTCGCCATGAGCCGCTCTGACCTCGCCCCCGCCTACACCTGCGGAACGTATCACCGGCGCGGTCTCAAGGGCTGCACCAGCCACCATATCCGCGTTGATAAGCTGGACGAGCTGCTGAAAAGCTACGTCCGCAAACTGGCGGACGGCTCTGCCGCCATGCTGACGCAGCTCAACGAGGAGCTGAAGCGCGAGACCGAGCAGGTGGCGGAAACGGAGCAGTCTGCGGACAATCTCGCCGAGGTGCTGGCCGACCTCACCGAAGAATTGAAGGTGACGAAGCGCCAGCGCATCCGGGAGATTATGAAAAAGCCCGAGCAGGAAGCATCCATCGAGGCGCTGTATGATGAGATGGAAGCAGACCTCCAGAAGAAGATCGACGGCATCCACCACCAGATCGACCTGCTGAGCGACAAGCGCAACACCATCATTCAGGTCAATCGCGTGGCCAAGACCGCCATCGACGTGTTCCGCGACATTCTGGAAAAGGACAAGCTGGAGCGGAACGATCTGGAGCTGCTGATTGACAAGATTCTCGTCTATGAAGATCATCTTGAAATTAAGCTCAAAACCGACATTGACGCGCTGCTGCGCTGCGGAACCCTCCCCGCGGAAACGGAGGAAGCCGCAAATTTTCGTGAAGGCACGGAAAATATCGAAAACACGCTGATTCAGTCCTCAAAAGGCCGCGAGGACAAGGTTTTCCGTGTCAATGTTATCAGTAACGGCGACCCGTTGGAGATCTACACGAGCAAGGACGGGGAGGTTATTTTTAAGAAGTATTCGCTCATGGGCGGCGTAGATGAGTTTGCCGCGCAGCTGTGCGACACGCTGAGCAAGTCGACCGGCACGAGCGTGGCCGTGACCGACCGCGACAGCGTCATCGCCGCGGCAGGCAGCGCGCGCCGCGACCTCATCGGCAAGCGCATCAGCCCGCAGCTCGAGCAGATCATGGAGGACCGCGGTATTTACCGCGCCGTGCCGAGCGAGCGCAGCGTGTTCGTCACCGAGTCGCTCGACCGCTACTGCGCGACCATCGCCGCGCCCATCATCTCCGAGGGCGACGCACTCGGGCTCGTGGTCTTCATCGGCACCGAGGGCGAGTCGGCCGCAGGCGAGACGGAGTACAAGCTCGCGCAGGCCATCGCAGGCTTTCTCGGCAAGCACATGGAGAGCTGAAAAAAGAGGACGGCTTTAGCCGTCCTCTTTTCCTATATAGCACCGCCTTCGTGTTGTGCATTGCAATTACTGATCGTACCACCTCTCATCGTGAATACGCAGTCCTTTCCAATATCCACAGCACCGCCATCACCATCGTCATCTCTGCAATTCGCAATGATACTGCTCTCCAAGATCAGTGTGCCGCTAGACACAGAAAAACCGCAGTTCTTATTTTGACCATCAATGGTGCCGTCAGTGCCGCTGTCCTTTATCGTTAGTGTTTTACCATCGTACACACAAAACATATCCTCGTCTGTAGCATTACAGGTCAAGGTATACCCATTCAAATCAAATGTGACGGCTCCGCTGATTGTAATTTCGCCGCTAATAGTAACATTGCCACCTAAATAGTAACTACCGTCCGACAGGTTCAAATTGGTGCCATCAAATATCGTCCAACTCTCCCAATCGTTCTCCGCCCGCGCCGCCGCTCTGGCGGCACATTGTAGAGCTTGAGCGCGCACTCCAAAAAGCGCGCGATCTTGCGCTCCACGGTAAAGTACATGTCGCACGGCACGGCCACGAACGAGCGCATCATGCCCGTCGAGGCGATCTCCATCTCGTAAAAGTCCTTGGCCTCCGCGTCCGGAAGATCGTCCCCGAAGATGCCCTCCAGCCGCTTCGCCGTGCTGCGATACAGGTATGCCGAGATTGACGACAGCGTGTAGGCCGTCACGTACAGCTTGCGCAGCGGCTCGGTCAGCTCGGCGATGTGGAGCTGGACAGCCGTCTCCACCGCGTAGAGCACGTGCCGCGCTGTGCTGCTCGGCCAGCGTGAACTGCCCGCTGAACATCCGCTTGTCAAGCTTGAGCAGCAGCGCCTCCTTACTGGGAAAGGCCCGGAAAAACGAGCTTGGCGGCATGCCCGCGGCGCGGGCGATCTCCGCGGTCGTCGTGCCCTCATATCTCTTTTCCAAAAACAGCTTTACGGCGGCGCGCAGCATCTTCTGCTGCGTCAAAAGTCCGCTCGCCTGCTTGCCGCGCAGCAGCATATCGATCACGCTCCTCAAAGTTTACTTGTGAGTGTAGTCACATAACAGCATGGTCCGCCGCTTTCCGCAAGAACGAACTGTGTAAATTTTTGCTCCTGCCTATATAAAAGAAGTGCGGCGGTCCTTCGACCGCCGCACTCTCTCATTTTATTTTCCTTTACAGCATCGCAAAGCGCTGTGCGCCCCTCGTTTTGAGCCAGCGAAGAAGCAGCGCTGTCACCGCGAGCGTCACCGCCGCCGCGATGGCGAGATACACAGCCGCGCCGAGCTTCCACCCCTGCCAGAGGTAGAGCCCCGCGAACACGATGGCGTAGAGCCAGCCGCCGAACAGCGCGATCGTCACGGCCAGACTTTGCTTGATGGGCATGAGCTCGCTCGTCCACGTCAGGTTTGCCCGCGCGACGCCGAGCGTCAGCCCCAGGCACGCAGAAAACGCGATGTACGCGAGTGCCTCGGCAAAAACGAGCGGCAGCGCCGCCGTCACAGGCAGGATAAACGCCATGCAGGCAAGCGGCACGAGTGCTGGAAGGGCCGTGAGCGCAAGCTGTACCTTGAGCTTTGCGCGAAGCACCTGCCAGGGCTTGACGGGCAGCGATTGCGCGAGCCAGAGGGACTTTCCCTCGAGCGAGACCGACGGCGTCGCCATGTCGTTCATCGACGCAATGGCGCACACGCCGGTGCAGAGCAGCACCTCCGCGCAGCCGCTCTGCGAGGTGAAGGCCTCGTTCAGCAGCGACACGACCGTTCCGCCCTTCCACAAAAGCAGGATGCCTGAGATCGGCAGCAGCAGGATACCGAGGCCGCTGTTGAGCATGTAGTTCGGGCTCGCGGTGAAGCGCGCGAGCTCCTTGCCGAAAAGTGCCCCATCGATGCTCCGGCGCTTGACGGCCTTTTCGCGGTACACAGCCTTGCCCGATGCGCCCGACGCAGTCGTGATCTGCAAAAAGCTGCGCGAGAGCAGCGCCCACGTCAGCGCAAACAGCGCGAGGATGACCGCCGTGCTCAGCAGCATCGCTGTCACATCGCCCGTACCGGTCAGGCCAAAGACGTAGAGCGGGTGCGCCGCACCCTTGATCTTCTCACCGTAGACCGCGGCGTTGGCGACGAGCTGCTCGATGGCCGTCTGCGCCTTGAAGACGAAGAAATAGTAGATGGCAAGCCCCGCGAGCGAGACGATGACCGTGATGAAGCTCTTGTGCTTGAGCTTACGGCTCACCTTCGCCACGACCCAGCCCAGCGCGCACGAGAGCGTGAGCACGAAGATTGAGATGAGCGCCGTCAGCAGCACGCCGCCGAGGAGCGCCATCGGCGCCGTCGAGACCGTGACCCAGTAAACGATGACCGCGGGCAGGATGACGACCGCGGAGTACATGAGGCCCATGAGATAGACCGTCAGCAGCCGCGAGGCCATCAGCGTCCGCACCGGGATGGGTAGAGACAGCAGCAGGTCGTTGTCCTTAGCGAAGTACAGGCCCGAATACGTGTTGAACACGCTGCCGAACGCGCCGAGAAAGATGGCGAGCAGCGACATGAGTGCAAAATAGAGCCAGCCCATCCCCGCCTGCGTAAGCGGCGCACAGAGCGAAACGGAAAGCCCCGTGAACATCCCGCCGAGGCCGATCATCAACGCGGCAAAGAGCAGGATATAAGCGATAATCCCCGCCGTCGAACGTTTTTTATTGGTTTTGGCATTATAAAAGTAGCTGCGGAAAATTTCCATCAGCTGCTTCTTGACGAGCGTTTTCAGCATGATTCGCCCTCCAGCTCAAGGAAGACCTCCTCGAGCGAGTCGTCGCCCTTGACCGCCTCCATCGTGCCGGAGCGGATGAGCTTGCCGCCCTTGATGATGGCAACCTTGTCGCAGAGTTTTTCGGCCACCTCGAGCACGTGGGTCGAGAAGAAGATCGCGCCGCCCGCGTCGCACACCTCGCGCATCATGCCCTTTAAGATATGTGAAGCCTTCGGGTCGAGGCCGACGAACGGCTCATCCATCAAAATGAGCTTCGGCTCGTGCAGCCACGCCGAAATGATGGCAAGCTTCTGCTTCATGCCGTGGGAATAGGCCGCGACGGGCTGGGCCAGGTCGGTCGTCAGTTCGAAGAGGTCTGCATACTTGCGGATGCGCTCCTGCCGCGCGCTTTCCTCCACGCCGAAAATGTCGGCGATGAAATTGAGGTACTGGATGCCCGTCATAAACTCGTAGAGGTCGGGGTTATCCGGGATGTAGGCGAGCATCTTCTTGCAGGCGATAGGATCGTCCTGAATGGAGTGCCCGCCGATCGTGATCCTGCCGGAATCGAACTGCTGGATACCGACGACCGACTTGAGCGTCGTGGTCTTGCCCGCGCCGTTGTGGCCGATGAAGCCGTAGATCTCCCCTGGCGCGATGTGGAGCGACAGATCATCCACGGCTTTCTTTTCGCCGAAGGTCTTGGTCAGGTGTTCAATATAGAGCATAAGGTTCTCCCTCTTTTCTTCTTGCAGCCGTTTCGAATATCTTTACGATATCAAAATCATATCATCTAATTTGAAACTGTCAAGAGAAAATTCAAAAATGTCAAGTTCGTTTTACTCGCAGGATAGCACTACTGCTCCGATTTGTCAAGCCTGCTTTACATTTTATCCTTGTGATACAGCACGAGCGACACAATACCCATCACCGCCGCATACAGTACGCCGCCAACGGCCCAGATAAACCAGCTATACTGCGGCTGGCCGTTCCCCTTGGGTCCGAAGGTGTAGAACAGAAAGATCGCCGTCACGCTCAGCCAGTAGATGAGCGACACTGTGCTCATTACGCCGCTGCGCGCCTTCTTTTTGCGCGTGTAGTCGCCCTCCTCGAGCAGCTGGTCCATCGCGCCGGTGTACGTTCCGCTCCAGACGAGCACGCCCACGCCGCAGGCGACCAGAAGCAGCAGCGCATCCACCTCCGCCGCGGCGTAAACATCCGCCGGAGCGACGCGCACGAGCAGCGCGGCGACATCGGACGACGCGAGACCGACCCCGAGCATCAGCGGCACGACAGCAAGGATGCACAGCACCACGCCGAGGATCGTACAGCGCGAGGCCGTCGGCTCATAGGCCTTGCGCCGCTCGCGCACCATGCCGCTCACGCCGTACTCGGTCTCAAACGGCTCTTTTTCAAGAAAGTCGAATTCCTTCGTCTTCGCCCCGCACGAGAGGAACATCCCCACCGCAATGGCGACCAGCACCAAAATGACGCTCACGCCGAGACCTGCGGCCAGATCCTCCGAAATACCGCCCAGGCCCGCGTCCGCCATGGCGGAGAGAAAAATGATCACGACCGGCGAGATGATGCACATCGCCACCGCCAGTGCGATCTTCGGCGCGCAGGCCTTGCGCAGCGCAAGGTATCGCGCCGCCTGCTCCATCGTCACTCTCCGCAGCGGCGCTTCGTCCGCCTCGGATTCGACGAACTCCTCTTCTTCGAGTTCGTCCTTCAATAAATAGTCGGTGCTCACGCCAAACAGCCGGCTCATCTGCACCACCTTGTCAAGGTCGGGCACGGACTGCGCGCCCTCCCACTTGGATACCGATTGGCGCGTCACCCCGAGCTGACTTGCCAGCTCCTCCTGCGACCAGCCCGCCTTTTTGCGCAGCGTGATGATTTTATCCGCTAAGATCATATCGTCTTCCTCCTGAATTCTAAGGCGCGGTCCCGCGCCGTCTGGATGGCGTTATCATAGCCTATTTCGCGGTTGCGGGAAAGAAAGCGCACTGTCAAATTTGTCAACCGGCAGTTGCAATCCTTGATTTTTCAAGGTTTTTTCGCCGTGCGCTCCTATTACCCTATGTATCTTCGTCATGATATCATACCTCGGCGCAGAAAAAAAGAGCGTCCCGTTCGGGACGCTCTTTTTAAGGTTTTTTCACACACTTACACGACGGCGAAGAACTTGACAAGGAACAGAGCGGAGATCACGTAGGTCAGAACGCTGACGTCCTTAGCCTTGCCGGAGAGCACCTTGACAAAGGTGTAGGAGATGAGGCCCAGGCCGATGGCGTGGCCGATGGAGCCGGAGATCGGCATACCGATGAGCATGATGGACACCGGCAGCATTTGGTCCATGTCGCTGAAGTCCACATTCTTGAGGCCCTGGAGCATCAGAACGCCGACATAGATCAGCGCGGCGGAGGTCGCAGCGCCGGGGATGACGGCGGCGATGGGGGCGAGGAACATGCAGGCGAGGAACAGGATGCCCGCGGTGAGCGCGGTCAGGCCCGTGCGGCCGCCCGCTTCCACGCCGGAGGCGGACTCGATGAACGTGGTGACGGTGGAGGTACCGGTGCAGGCGCCCGCGACCGTACCGATGGCATCGGACAGCAGGGCTTCCTTCATCTGGGGCATGTTGCCGTCCTGATCGACCATGCCGGCGCGGGAGGCCGTACCGACGAGCGTGCCGATGGTATCGAACATATCGATCATACAGAAGGTGATGACGAGCGTGATGGCGGTGAACCAGCCGATGTTCACAAAGCCCGCAAAGTCAAACTTGAAAAGCGTGGTGGAGACCATGTCGGCGAAAGGCGGGACAAAGCTCGCAGTCGCGAGGCTCGCAAACGGATTGACATGCAGGAAGATGGCGCTGCCCGCCCAGTAGATGACGGACGAGAACAGCATGCCGAGCAGCACTGCCGCCTTCACGCCCTTCTTGGCGAGGACGACCATGACGAAAACGCCGAGGAACGCGGTCGCGACGGTCAGGACCATCGCATCGTAGCCCGAGCCCATGTTGCCCTTGATGATGCTGGGCGTCAGCGCGCCGAAGAAGTCACGCATCATGTAGAACGGGCCGCCGTTTTCAGAGTAGATACCGACGTTGGAGCCAAGGCCCACGTTCATCAGCATCAGGCCGATGGCGGGAGCGATGCCGTAGCGCACGCCGAGAGGAATGGCCTCCACGATCTTCTCACGCACCTTTAAGAGCGTGAGGATGAGGAACACGATACCCTCGACAAGGATGATGACGAGCGCCGCCTGGAACGCGGACTCGTACTCGCACTCGTTGATGACCGCGATGTTGGCGACGACCACCGCGAAGAAGCTGTTGAGTCCCATGCCGGGCGCCATGACGAACGGCTTGTTGGCGAAAAACGCCATGCAAATCGTGCCGATCGCCGAGGCGATGCAGGTGGCAAGGAACACACCGTTCCACAGCGGCGTACCCACTGCAAAGTTGGTCAGCAGGTTCGGGTTGAGCGCGATGATGTAGGCCATGGTCATAAACGTGGTAAGACCGGCAAGGATCTCGGTGCGTACCGTAGTACCGTTGGCCTTCAGCTTAAATAGCTTTTCCATGATTTTCTCCCTTTCTTTTTTGTTTTTCCGCCCGCTTCCTAACAAAAAATTAGGAAGCAAAACAGATTTTCAGTCAATATTATAAACATCCCGACAAGAAATTGCAAGTGTTCTGTTTATTTTTACCACACTTTCTCACTCCGCGCCGAGAGTTCCGCCGGTTTCTGTTGTGTTTTTGTTTGCTTTGCGCTATACTATATTTAGTAAAAATTTGCATTTTGGGAGGTGCATGCCGTGAAGCTGATGGTTTTAGACGGCAACTCCATCATCAACCGCGCCTATTACGGTGTCCGTCCGCTCACCACGCGCGACGGATTTTTCACCCACGCGATCTTCGGCTTTCTGACGATGCTCGGCCGCTTACTCGACGAGGAAAAGCCCGAGGCGCTGTGCGTCGCCTTCGACCGCCGCGAGCCGACGTTCCGCCACCTCGAGTACGAGGGTTACAAGGCCACGCGCCACGCCATGCCCGAAGAGCTCGCCATGCAGATGCCGGTGCTCAAGGACGTGCTCGACGCGATGAACATCCCCCGCTACGAGCTCGCGGGCTTTGAAGCCGACGATCTGATCGGCACGATCTCGCGCAAGTGCGAAAGCGCAGGCTGGGACTGTGTCGTCGCCACGGGAGACAAGGATTCTTTGCAGCTCGTGACCGAGCACACGACCGTCAAGCTCATTTCCACGCGCATGGGCCAGACCACGACGAAGGACATGACGCCCGAGAGCTTTCGTGAGGTCTACGGCTTTACGCCCATCCACATTGTCGACCTCAAAGCCCTGATGGGCGACGCGAGCGACAATATCCCCGGCGTGCCGGGCGTTGGCGAAAAGACGGCGATGGCGCTCATCCAGAAATACCAGAGCATCGACGAAATTTACCGGCTGCTCCCCGATATCGAGGCCAAGCCGAACGTCATCAAAAAGCTCACCGAGGGCGAGGAGAGCGCACGCCAGAGCTTCCACCTCGCGACCATCGTGACGGACGCACCACTCGAATTTTCTCCGCAGGACAATCTGCGCAAGGCGCCGTCAGACGCGCTCTATCCGCTCTTTATGAAGCTGGAATTTACCAAGCTCATCGACAAATACGGTCTCAAGCCGCCCGCCGACATCCCCGCCGCCGAGGAGCCGGTCGACCTCACCGTGACCGCCGAGGCCGTGAGCACGGAGGCGCGCTCGGACGAGCTGCTCGCGCTCTTCCGCAAGGCGGCGCACGTCACGCTCCTCGCGCTGCCCGACCTCTCGGGCGTGATCGTCGACTTCGTTGCAGGCGAATCGACCGCCGTCTCTGCCGAGTTCTACTTCAGCCGCTACGAGGGCGACTGGAACGCGCTGCTGCGCGCCCTGTTCTCGGATGATATCAAGAAAGTCAGCCACAACGTCAAGGACCTCCAGCGCGCGCTGCTCGAAAACGACCTTCCCATCGAAGGGTTCATTTTTGACACCGCGCTCGCAGGGTACCTGCTCGACGCGACGGCGGGCAAGTACGATATCGCGTCGCTCTTCGCCGCCTACTTCCACCAGACGCTTGCCGAGCCGAAGCACTTAGATCCAGACGCTTTCTCGATGCTCGGCGACACGGCCGAGGCCGAGACGGCGTTCCACGTCTATACCAGCGCCGTCGATGCACTGTATGAGACCTTTGCCCCCGAACTTGAGAAGCGCGAGCTGCACGAGCTCTATTATGAGGTTGAGCTGCCCCTCTGCGCCGTACTCGCGCGCATGGAGCACGCGGGCATGCGCGTGGACGCGAACGCTCTCGCGGCCTTCGGCAGCGAGATGGAAGTGCAGCTCAAGACGCTCGAGCAGCACATCTATGAAGAGGCGGGCGGGCCGTTCAACATCAATTCCCCCAAGCAGCTCGGCGAGGTGCTCTTTGAACGCTTGCAGCTCCCGCACGGCAAAAAGACGAAGACCGGCTGGTCGACGAACGCGGACGTGCTCGAAAAACTGCGGTGGGAGAATCCCATCGTCGAAGAGGTTTTGCAGTACCGCCAGTACGCAAAATTCCGCTCGACCTACTGCGACGGTCTTTTGAAGGTCATCGCGCCCGACGGGCGCATCCACACGAGCTTCCAGATGACCGTCACGGCGACGGGCCGTTTGAGCTCGACCGAGCCGAATTTGCAGAATATCCCCACGCGCACGCAGCTCGGCAGCGAATTCCGCCGCATGTTCGTCCCAGCAAGCGGCTGCGTGCTCGTCGACGCGGACTACAGCCAAATTGAGCTGCGGCTGCTCGCGCACATCGCGGACGACGAGGCGATGAAGCAGGCGTTTCTGACCGGCGAGGACATCCACACCGTCACGGCCGCGCAGGTCTTCGGCGTGCCGACTGATCAGGTCACCAAGCAGATGCGCTCGCACGCGAAGGCCGTGAATTTTGGCATCGTATACGGCATTTCCGCCTTCTCGCTCGCGCAGGACATCGGCGTGCCGGTGTACGAGGCGAAGGAATATATCGAGACGTACTTTGAGCGCTTCCCCGGCATCCGCCGCTATATGGATGAGGTCGTTGCGCAGGCGAAGGAGCGCGGCTATGTCGAAACACTGATGCACCGCCGCCGCGCGCTGCCCGAGCTGGCGGCGAGCAACTTCAATACCCGTTCGTTCGGCGAGCGCGTCGCGCGCAACATGCCCATCCAGGGCACAGCCGCGGACGTCATCAAGCTCGCAATGGTGCGCGTCGACGAGCGGCTGCACAAGGAAAACTTAAAGGCAAAGCTCATTTTGCAGGTGCACGACGAACTCATCGTCGAGTGCCCGGAGGAGGAAAAGGAGACGGTCGCACGGCTCCTCACCGAGGAGATGGAGGGCGCAGTGCACCTCTCCGTTCCCCTGACCGCCGAGGCCCACTGGGGCATAAACTGGCTGGAAGCCAAATGACCGGAGGAAACCAATGGAACAGTTAAAGAAAAAAGTCCGCATCGTGCCGATGACGAACGAATATTTGAATGACGTTGCCGAGCTTGAGCGCACATGCTTCTCGAACCCCTGGTCGCGCAACATGCTCGCAGAGGAGCTTGAAAACGCGTGCTCGGCCTTCTTAGTCGCGCTGGATGCAGAAAACAGCAGCGTCGTCGGCTACGCGGGGCTGCTCGCCGTCGTGGACGAGGGCTGCATCACCAAGATGGCCGTCCGCCCCGACTGCCGCCGCGGCGGTGTGGCGGGGCAGCTTCTCGACGTGTTTATCCGCTTCGCCGAGGGCAGCGGCCTTGCGTTCTTGACGCTTGAGGTACGTGAGAGCAACTATGCCGCCATCGCGCTGTACGGCAGCCGCGGCTTCCGCGGCGAGGGCCGCCGCAAAAACTACTACGACCACCCGAAAGAGGACGCCATCATCATGACGAAGGAATTCGGCGCGGCAGAAGCGGAGGCGCAGCAATGAAAATTCTCGCTTTCGAGTCCTCCTGCGACGAAACCGCCGTCGCGGTCGTCGAGGACGGACGAAAAATTCTCTCCGACGCCATCGCGTCGCAGGCCGACCTGCACGCGCTCTACGGCGGCGTCGTGCCGGAGATCGCGTCGCGCAAGCACATCGAGGCCATCGCCGCGCTGACCGATCAGGCGCTCAAGGAGGCGGGCGTCGAGAAAAAAGACATCGACGCTGTGGCCGCGACCTACGCGCCGGGTCTCATCGGCGCGGTGCTCGTGGGGCTGAACTTTGCCAAGAGCGCGGCCTACGCGCTGAATGTGCCGCTCATCCCTGTGCACCACATCCGCGGCCACATCGCCGCGAATTACTTAGCGTTCCCAGAGCTTGAGCCGCCGTTTCTGGCGCTGTGCATGTCCGGCGGCAACACGCTCATCGTCGACGTGCGCGACTACACGGACTTTGCGCTCTTCGGCGCGACGCGTGACGATGCGGCGGGCGAGTGCTTTGACAAGGCCGCGCGCGTGCTCGGCCTTCCCTACCCCGGCGGCGCGGCGATGGACAAGCTCGCCCATGAGAGCGAGGGCGGCGTCTACGAGCTGCCGCGCGCGAAGATTGACGGGTGCCCTCTCGATATGAGCTTTTCGGGCCTCAAGACCGCCGTCGTAAACCTTGCCCACAACGCCGAGCAGACGGGAAAGCAGCTCGACCGTGCGGCGCTTGCGCGCGACTTCACGCAGGCCGTTGTCGACGAGCTCGTCCCGCGCGCGATGCTCGCCATGCAGCAAAGCGGGCGCAAGGTACTCGTCGCCGCAGGCGGTGTCGCCGCGAACTCGTTCATCCGCGCAGAGCTCGAAAAGGAGTGCCGAAAGCACGGCTGCCGGCTCTACATGCCGCCGCTCAAGCTCTGTGGTGACAACGGCGCGATGATCGGCGCACAAGGGTATTATGAGTATCTCGCCGGCGCGCGAGCGGATTGGGCGCTGAACGCGTATGCGACGAGAGATATTGACGATCCTATCGTCTGAGGGTTTACAGCGCGGCAGCGCTGGTTCTTATTCCCCTGCACCGTGCAGGGGTGCGTTAAAGGGGGCCATTCTCTCACGTGAGAGAATGGCCCCCTTTTGATCCCCCAAGAGAACGCAAGGGGCCTTGCCCCTTGACCCCGCACATTGGCAGTTTGTAGCTCGAAGAACTGCACGCGCTGCGCAAAGTAAGTGCGGTGTACATGGCTTCGCCATGAACCCCTACTACTCGTTACCAGTAGCAACCGCGCCTTACTATCGTGAGGCGCGAGTGACGTTTTCTCGGCGGCAGACTGCTTACGGAATGCGACATTGCTGCGCTCGCCGCATTGTAGGGACTGGCGATAGACGGAAATTACTGTGCACTCCCACAAGATGGGCAGAGCGGCAGCGGATAATAGGAGCAGGCCAAATCGTCTAGCAACACCAAACGCGGCAACGCCGCGATCAGGGCAGTGCAATCGGCAAGCATTGCAGCTCTTCGAGCTGCTCGCTTGCAATGTAAACCTTTCTCTCGGGGGATTTAAAGGGGGATACTCTCTTTTGTGAAAGAGAGTATCCCCCTTTGCCTCGTGCAGCGCCCGCGGCGCTGCTCCCCCTTGCAGACTGCAAGGAGTCTATTCCATCTTGCATAATTCCACGATTATGGTAACAAATCGAATTTCTGTTCTGCCACAATTTTTCCAATTCCAGAATTATGTAAATTTCGACACACGCCTATCTGCACAGTATGTTTTCCACTCCGCGGAAATCAAATCAATTTTTCCCTGTCAAATCATGGGATTTTGAGAAATCCACTTGTGTGGAAAACTCTGTGGAAACTGTGGATAACTCACCGTAGAATCCCTTTATTGAATTTATTATGTTAATCTGTCAGTTTCGATCAAACATTGCCGCATCGCGGCGGATTCTGTCGGGAACGCGTCTACTTTGACGGCTTTTCGCAACTTCCGTCATGTCTGCTGATTTTTATTTTTGCCGTTCTGCCGAATCACAAGAGCCTTTCTGCACACGCATTTTGCAGAAGCTCTGCAAAATATACTATTTGTATAGCAACTGTAAAGGCCCTGCCGATTTCTCGGCAGGGCCTTTTTTAACACGGTGTTTCCAGTCCGTAACACCCGCTCACGGGGTCTAAAAAGAGCGGCAGGTGCAGCGGGCGGTACGTGAACCAGACGAACGCGAACAGCAGCGCCCACAGAAGTACAAAGCCGATGAGCTGCATCGCGCCCCCGCGCAGCGCGCCATCGGTCAGCAGGCGGTAACTCACAAAGTACAAAAGCGCGTCGGCGAGGAAGAAGATCGTGATGTTCACCCAGTCAGGGAGCTTGCCGAACATTCCCGTCAGCGTGTAGAAAAGCGCCGGAATCGAGACAAGGCCCAGCAGGATGCTCGCCGCCTTGACGGCGAAGAAGTTCCGGAACGCCTCGGAAAACACAATAAACTCCACCACCGTGAACACGAGAAACGGGATAAACAACAGCTTCATGTGCTCCCAGGTCGACTCGTTGACCGCCGAAAACACCGCGATCACGCGATTCCCGCCCGTCCATTCGTACACAAAGTGCAGCAGCGTCCCGAAAAGGCCCGTTGCGATAAAGCCGACAATCTCCCATCGGCGCAGCTCCCGTTTCATGCTCCGTCCTCCCTTTCCGCCCCGGTCAAGCCGGGCAAGCACTATAGTCTACGCGGGAAAGAAGGGCTTTATACAGCAAAAGCCGCTCGAAACGGGCGGCTCTTGCATTTCTTCTCTTATTCGGCAAATCGCGGCACGATGACGCCCGCAGGTGCGTTCTTCGTCAGCTCGAAAGAGTTCCCATCAAGTTTGTGGATCTTCTTTGCCTCATACAGCGCCAGAAATTCATCGAGTGTGCCGATCTCAGGGTAGCCGTGCGCGCCGAAGCGGTAGTGCATCGGCACGAGCACGCGCGGCGCGATCGCGTCCGCGACCTTTTTTGCCGTCTTCGCGTCGATCGTATAGTACCCGCCAACGGGAATCAGCAGCGCATCGCAGCCCTTGACCGCCGCGAGCTGCTCCTCATTCAGCTCGTGGCCGAGGTCGCCGCAGTGCACGAGCGTCATCCCCTCTGCGCGCAGGATATGGATGCCCACCACAGCCACGCGGATTTTGCCTGTTTTGACTACGAGAAGCGTTCCGCCCTTATCGTCGTGGAACGTCGAAACCGTCTCGACCGTGAACGGGCTTTCCGATTTATCACGCCCCGAGAGCGTCACCGCCTCCAAAAAGGCGTGGTCGCGGTGGCCGTGCGAGCACAGCGCCTCGTCCGCCTCGATGTGCAGCGCAGGATACGTCTCTACATAGTAGGGGTCGAGCACGACGCGCCAGCCCGCGCTCTCGACCACAAAACAGGAATGGCCCAGCCAGGTGATGTTCATGGTTTATTCCTCCGTTTTCGTTTCATCCGCGGGAGTCTCCGCGTTTTTCTTTTTTCTGACGGGCTTCGGCAGCTTTTTCCCGCGGCGCAGCCGGCCGATGAGCTTCACGGCCACGAACACGACCGCCGCGAAGATCAGGACATCCAACCAGCTATAGGCCAGCCACACCGCAAAGTCTTCCAACGTCTGTCCCGTGGCGGCAAGGCCATCGGTAAAGGCATTGGCAAGCTTTTCGCCGAAGCTCTTCGGCGCATCCTCCGTACCGGAGAGGCGATAGACCTCGCTCAATTCAAGGTCAACGGTCGCATAGCCCACCAGCGCGTCGTAATGCCGCATCGTGCCGGAAAGGTCCTCGATCTCGTACTCCGTCTCCGAGATGGCGGACTCGATGGTGATGATATCCTCCATGCTCTCGGCCTTTTTCAAAAGCTCCTGCAGCCGCTCGAGCTTGATCTGCGCCGTTTCGAGGCGCGACTGCGTATCGTAATACCGCTCGCTGATGTTCTCCGCCGTGTCGCTCTGCCATGTCACATGGCAAAGCGTGCCGACCTGCGTGCAGAAGTCCGTGAACTGCTCGGCGGGCACGCGCACGGTGTAGCTTGCGTGGCGGTAGCTGCTGGAGTAATTCGAGAAATTCTTCTGCTCAAAGTAGCCGCCCATGCTCTCTACGAGCGAGGCAATGTCCTGCGCGGCCTGATCAAATTCCAGCGTCTGCATCTCGATGCTCGCGGTGTAGACCATCTTGACGCCGCGCTCAGCAAGGTCCGCACCAGCGCTTGATACTTCCTGCCCGTTCCACGCACCGTCGTCCGACGGGGTATCGTCATACTTGGCATCCGGCAGCTCCGCGCCGTTGAAGTCGTAGCTGTCCGACGCCATCGACGCGCTGTCGCTACTGGCAGACTTCGCGCTGCATGCGGCAAGAGACAGCGCCAGCATGAGCGCGAGCAAAAAGGAAACGATCTTCTTCATCTTCATCCACCTCATTTTTGTTTTTTGGGGTCTCTGAAGCTTTAGACGCTCATTTTGTGCAAAAGGTTCCGAAAATCCGTTATTTTTCTTATTCCAGCTCGTCAAGCGTCATGGAAAAGCTCTCCATGCAGTGCGCCATGAAGTAGTCAAGTTCCGGCATTTTCATCTCATCGAGCGCGCGGCGCGTCTGCTCCGCAGCCTTTTTGAATTCCATGTTGCCCGCCTTGAGCTCTTCGACGCACTTGATGTAGGCCGAGAGCTTGTCCGCCGCTTTGACGAGCTTTTTCGTCGTCTCGTCCTCGATCTTGATGATGGGCTCATAGTCCGCGCGCAGTTCGTCCGGCAGCATGGAGAGCAGCTTGTCGCTTGCCACGGCCTCGACCTTGCGGTAGGCGTCGCGGATCTCGGGGTTATAGTACTTGATGGGCGTCGGCATATCGCCGGTCAGGATCTCTGTTGCGTCGTGGTAGAGCGCGGCGACCGCCACGGCGTTCGCGTCCGTGGGCAGACCGAAGACACGCGTGCGGATGAGCGCGAGCGCGTGCGCCAGCACCGCGACCATGTGGCTGTGCTCCTGAATGTTCTCCTCCTCGGTGTTGCGCATGAGCGCCCAGCGCTTGACACAGCGCATGCGGGAGATATAGGCATAAAAATGGTTGGCCATGCGTTATTCCTCCAACTCGCCGCGAAGACTGCCGCCGTCGACCGCCGTGATCTTCACGTTTTTCACCTGATTGTGCAGGCCTTCCTGCGCGACGGATACCTCCATATAGTTCGGCGCGTGGCCCGCGCTGCCGCCCTTGCGGTCGCGCTCGAAGAGCACGGGGAAGATCTTGCCCACGCAGCACGCAAGATACGCTTCGTGCATCGTCTTGGCGACAGCCGAGGCGCGCGCAGCGCGCTCTTCGCGCACGGGCATGTCGATCTGGCGCATCTCCGCAGCCTTCGTGCCCGGTCGGATGGAATAAGGGAAGACGTGTATGTCGGCAAAGCCGACGCGCGCGATGAAGTCAAGCGTCTGCGCGAATTCCTCCTCCGTCTCCTCGGGAAAGCCCGTGATGAGGTCCGTCGTGATGGCAGGGTCGTCAAAATACTGACGCAGCAGGTCGCAGGATTCCATATAGCGCGCCGTATCATATTTGCGGTTCATACGCTTTAAGGTCGCGTCGCAGCCCGACTGCATCGAGAGGTGGAAATGTGGGCAGAGGTAAGGAAGCTTCGACGCCCGCTTGCAGAATTCCTCCGTGATGGTCCGCGGTTCGAGCGAGCCGAGGCGGATGCGCATGTCGCCGCCCTCGCGCGCGATGAGCTCCAAAAGGTCGATGAGTGAGGTCCCGTCCTTGAAGTCCGAGCCGTAGGACGAAATTTCGATGCCCGTGACCACGATCTCACGGTAGCCCTCCTCACGCAGCGCTTTCACCTGCTTTGCAGCTTCGTCCATCGGCAGCGAGCGCACGCGCCCGCGCGCGTAAGGAATGAGGCAGTAGGTGCAGAAGTTCACGCACCCGTCCTCGACCTTGAGCATCGCGCGTGTGCGATTCACCATACCGCCCGCGGGCAGCACCTCAAAATCGCGCCGCTCCCAGACGTCGTCGACATCGACAATAGGCGTTTTGTCCTGTGCCGCGCGCTCCAGAAGGTCGATGAACTTCGCGCGGTCATTTGTGCCGGCGATGACGTCGAGCCCGAGCTTTTTGACGTCCTCGGGATGCGTCTGGGCGTAGCAGCCGCAGGCGGCGATGACCGCGCTCGGGTTGCGGCGCTGCGCCTGACGGAGCATCTGGCGCGACTTTTTGTCGCTCACCGCCGTGACCGAGCAGGTGTTGACAACGTAGGCGTCCGCCGTCTCCTCAAAATCCACCAGTGTATGTCCGCGGTGCAAAAGCTCCTGCTCGAGTGCCTGCGTTTCATATTGGTTCACCTTGCACCCTAGGGTGCAGATCGCAACTTTCATGTATGTTTGTATCCTTTTCCGCGATTTGGGCGGTAAAGTTCCGCTTTTTTCTGCCGTTTCCGACGCAAAGCGTCCGCCGCCCTTGCTTTTTTATTTTTATATTGTATAATCATTTGAGCATTCTGACAAGACCAAAGAAAGGATTTTCCCGATATGATCTATCTCGATCACGCGGCCACCACCCCCGTTCCCGAAGAGGTGGCGCACGCCGTTTACGATACGCTGGTTTCTGGCTGGGGCAACCCCAGCTCGCAATACCCCATCGGAAAGCAGGCGCGCGACGCTGTCGCCGCGGCGCGCGAGACGATTGCCGCCGCGCTCGGCTGCAAGAGTGAACAGTTCGTCTTCACCTCCTGCGGGTCGGAGAGCGACAACTGGGCCGTCCGCCTTGCCCTGCACCAGAACCGCCACGCCGGCAAGCACATCATCACGACCGCCGTGGAACACAGCGCGATTCTCGAGACCTGCAAGGCCCTCGAGCAGGAGGGCTACTCCGTCACGTACTTAAAGCCCGACAAGAACGGCGACATCACCGCCTCTCAGGTCGAAAGTGCACTGCGCGACGACACCGCGCTCGTCACGATGATGCTCGTCAACAACGAGACGGGCTGCATCTTCCCCGTGGCCGAGGTCGCGCAGCTTCTGAAAGCGAAAAAGTCCCGTGCCCTGCTGCACACCGACGCGGTGCAGGCCTTTTTGAAAATTCCGTTCCGCGCCGACACGCTGGGCGCGGACCTCATCTCCGTCAGCGCGCACAAGCTCGGCGCGCCCAAGGGTATCGGCGGCCTGTATTTGGGCGAGCGCATCCGCGCGCCCAAACCTCTGATCTTTGGCGGCGGGCAGGAAAGCGGCCTGCGCTCCGGCACAGAGGCCACGGGCCAGATCGCAGGCTTTGCCAAGGCGGTCGAGCTGCGCGCCGATCATCTGGACGATAAACTCGCCCACGTCGCCGCCATCAAGGCCTACGCCGAGGAAGAGCTCCTCGCGCTCGACGGCGTCGTCCGCATCGGCGACGGGACCGCGCCGCACATCCTGTCGATCTCGCTCGTCGGCTACCCGTCGGCGAATGTCGTTACGGAACTTGGCGCACAGGGCATCTGCATCTCGGCAGGCTCCGCCTGCCATCGCGGGCAGCTGAGCCACGTCTACCGCGCGATGGGCCTTGACAAAAAGACCGCCGCGGGCGTGCTGCGTGTCAGCTTCGGCCCCGAGACGACGAAAGAAGAGATCGACGCACTCGTCTCCGCGCTCAAGGCGCACCGCGACACGCGCTTCCCCATGCTGTAATTCCACGATTCGAGGTTTTTATGTTCTCCTATCTTCACCAGCCCAAGGGCTTTTACAAGCATCTTTTTCTGCTGGCGCTGCCGGTCATCGTGCAGAATTTGATCACCACGTCGCTCGGCTTTCTCGATACGTTCATGGTGGGACTTCTCGGCAGCGATCAGATGTCCGCCGTCACGGTGGCGAACGTGCCAGTCTTCATCATCCAGCTCGTCGTCTTCGGCCTGCAAAGCGGCTCAAGCGTGCTCATCAGCCAATACTGGGGCCGCGGCGACCGCGAGAGCATCAACCGCGTCATAGGCATCGGCTTTATGATCGCGGGCGGCGTGAGCGTGCTGTTTGCCGCCATTCTGTGCGCGTTTCCCGCGCAGGTGCTCTACCTCATCACCGACAATCTGACACTCGTGGAGCTGGCCGAGCCGTACCTGCGCATCGTCGGCTTCTCCTACATTTTCAACTCGCTTTCCTCCATCTACATCGGCATGCAGCGCAGCATCGAAAATCCGCGCTTCGGCATGATCGTCTTCGCGATCTCGATGCTCTGCAACACGCTCGGCAACTATGTGCTGATCTTCGGCAAGCTCGGTCTGCCCGCGCTCGGCATCACGGGTGCGGCGGTAGCGACGCTTCTGTCCCGCGTGGTGGAGTTCGTCGTCGCGTTCTCCTACGCGTTCCGCTGCCGCACGATGCCGCTCATGAAGCACGCCATCCTCCGCCCCGGCATGGACATGCTGCGTAAATTCCTGCGCTACAGCGCGCCGGTGCTCATCAACGAGACGCTCTGGGGCACGGGCTTTTCGATGATCACGGTCATCATGGGCCACATGGCAAATAGCAGCGATCTCATCGCCGCCTACACGCTTGCGGGCAATATCGACAAACTGATGACCTCGGGCGTGTTCGGCATCGCGGCGGCGGTGTCCGTCATCGTCGGCAAAGAGATCGGCACGGGCAACTTAAAGGGCGTTTACAACATTGGCCGCGCGCTGTGCTTCACGGCGTTCGCGTTCGGCATTGTGCTCGGCCTCGCCGAATACACGATGTTCGTGACGCTGATGCGCCCGTTCGTCATGCCGCTCTTCTCGCTCTCGGCGGTCGCCGAGCGGCTTTGCAGTGTGATGCTCATGTGCTATGCCTGCGCCATCCCGCTGCACAGCTTTTCAACCACGATGGTCGTAGGCGTGCTGCGCGGCGGCGGCGATGTGAATGCCTCGCTCTTTATCGACAATGTTCCCCTCTGGTGCGGCACGCTGCCGATGATGTGTCTGCTCGGCCTTGTGCTCAAGGTGCCGAACGAGGTCTTCTGCCTCTGCCTGATGATCGAATATATCATCAAATCCCCCCTCGGCCTTTACCGCCTGCACTCCGGCAAGTGGATCCACGACATCACCCGCATCGACGAATAACAAAAAAGCGGAAGGGCGCTGCCCTTCCGCTTTTCCATTCTCATTGTCAAGTTTTTACCGCGCGCTCCCGCCGCATTTCTCTCAGCACCGGCACGCTGACACACAGCGACGCCGCCACAAAGAACGCGATGCCGACCATGCGGTTCACGCTGATATGCTCGTGGTACACGACGACTGCCAGCGCCGTTGCCAGAATGGGCTTGACGAGATAAACGAACGACGCCTCCGTCGCAGAGGTGTACTCCGTGATCTTCGCCGTGAGCAGAAAGCCGATGGCCGCGCAGCCGATGCCGACATGGCACAAAAGCAGCGTCGTTTTGAGCGTAAAGCCCGTGAAAAACGGAATGCCCGCGAATATCTCCAGCCCCAGGCCGCTGTAAAGCGCACCGACCGCCGGAATCTCACCGAGCAGCAGCAGGAAAAGGAGCTCCAGACCGCCGATGAGCATGTTGAACGTCGTGATCACGAGCGCGCCGAGCCGCGGCAGACGCAGCTTGCAGAGCGTACCGTAAGTGGCAAACAGCAGCGTGGCGGTGATGATCTCCAAAAAGCCGCGCAGGCTGATCTCAAGGTGCGCGGGATTGAGGATGAAGAGAATGCCGACAAGTTCCACGCCGATGGCCAGCAGATGGTTCTTTTTCAGCGGCTCATGCAGGATGAAGTGCGCCAGCGCCACCGCGAACACAGGATTGCCCGAGTAGATAATCGATGTAGCTGAGGCGTCCATGTGCAGCACCGCCATCTGCAAAAGCGACATGTGCAGCGTCACCGTCAGAAAACCGAGCAGTGTGAAATAGCCCCAGTCCGCCTTTGTAAGCTGGATATCCCGCTTTTTGAGGTCGTTCAGTGCAAAGGGCATCAGCGCAGCCGCGCCGAGCAGCACACGCTCGACTGTCACCTGCATGGGTGCAAACGCGCCGCCGAGCGCCTTGAGCGCGACCTCCGTCGTGGAATAGAGCATCGCGGCAAGCAGGATATAGAGATATCCCCGTTTCCGATCAGTCGTCATCTTCTTCCTCCTGTGCCTCGCCTTTGGCGAAGCAGCATCATTGTATGCCCCGCTGTGTTAAAATGCAATCCCAATCCGCTTTGTTCGGACGAAAAATGCCGCCCCGATTCGGGGCGGCATTTTGATTGCGGAACAGAAAATTACTTGGCAGTCTGCGCTGCCTTCTTGTTCTCCCACTTGGTAACGCACAGCGCGCAGGAGACGTCGCCCGTGATGTTCAGGCAGGTACGCCCCATGTCGAAAAGACGGTCGATGCCGTAGATGATCATGATCATATCGACGGGGATGTTCATCGCCTCAAGCACCATGGCAAGCATGATCATGCCTGCGCCCGGCGTACCGGCGGTGCCGATGGAGGCAAGCGTCGCGGTGACGACGATCGTGACCATCTGGCCAAGGGTCAGCGTCATGCCGCAGCAGGTGGCAAGAAAGATGGTGGCGACGCACTGATAGATGGCGGTGCCGTCCATGTTGATCGTCGCGCCGAGGGGGATAACAAAGGAGGAAACGTCGCTCTCCGCGCCCAGCTCATCCGCGCACTCCTTGCTCAGAGGGATCGTGGCGGCAGAGGAGGTGGAGGTAAAGGCGAAAATCATCGCGGGGGATGCCTTCTCGAAGAAGGTGAAGGGGCTGATGCCCGCAAACGCCTTGGCAGAGAAAGAGTAGCAGAGGACTGCATGGACGATGTAGCCGAGGTACGCGCAGCCGAGCACCACGGCAAGAGAGCCGAGGATCTCAGGGCCCTGCGTGGCGACGACCCACGCCATCATCGTAAACACACCGATGGGGCTGAGGGCAATGATGAACGCCATCACACGCTCGATGACCGCATAGAGCGTGGAGACCAAGTCCTTGGCAAGCTTGCCCTTTTCGCCCGCGGCAAGGATGCCGCCGCCGAGCATCAGCGCGATGACGATGACCTGCAGCATATTCGCCTCGGTGAAGGACTTCCACATATTGCTCGGGAAGATGGCGACCAGGGTATCCATGAAGTTGGCGCTGGTGGCCTTATCCCAGACCGCGCCGTCCTCCAGCGCGAGCGTGGGGAACCAGCCTGCATTGTTGAAGAGGTTGGCGAATACCAGGCCGATGACGCAGGCCGCGGCCGTGGTGACAAGGAAGTAGGCGACCGTCTTCCAGCCGACGGAGCCGACCTTCTTCATATCGCCCATGGAGAGGATGCCGTCGATCATCGACAGCAGCACGACGGGGACGACGATGAACTTGAGGAGGTTGACGAAGATGGTGCCGAAGGGCTTTAAGTAGTTGGTCGTGAACTCGGGTATTCCCAGCTTATGAAAGGCATAGCCGGCCAGAATACCGAGCAGCAGCGCAATTCCGATCTGCTTCGGCAAGCTTAGTTTTTTCTTTTCCATGCTCCACACACACTTTCTAAATGAAGATCCCCCATTTATAGGCATTATCAATAGGGGTCGTGCTTATTGTACTGCACTTTATTTCATTTGGCAAGGGCTTTTGCAGGAAAAATTTCGTTTTGCTGCCCGCATTTTTGCACAAAGATGATGGATATCTTTCATGTAAATTGGTCAAAATTCCGGCTTGCAATCTTGCCTGCTTTCGGGTATTCTTGGTCAGACGACAACAAACGAACAGGAGGAACGACCCATGATGCTCTGCACCGCGCCGAAAAAGAAAAATTCTTCCGTTGGTATTGCTGTTTCCGTTTTTATTGATATTGTTTCTTTTGACCGGTAAGTTTTCTTACCGGTCTTATTTTTTGCCCACACGGGGCCCAACCATGTTTATTCAAATGAGAATAAAAATAAGAAGAAAGTAAAGAGGGAAAATCACATGAAGAAAGATCTCGGACACGAAGCCATCTACGACGCCCGCCAGCTGGGTACCCCAAGGATGCTGGTGCTGGGCCTGCAGCACATGTTCGCCATGTTCGGCGCGACGGTGCTCGTCCCCATCCTCGTGCAGGGCTACGGCCTGCCGCTCTCCATCCAGACGACGCTGCTGTTCGCGGGCTTAGGCACGCTGCTGTTCCACGTGTGCACCAAGTTCAAGGTCCCCGCGTTCCTCGGCTCCTCGTTCGCCTACCTCGGCGGCTTCTCCACGGTCGCGACGATGCCCGCCTATGAGGGCATGGACCCCGAGCTCAAGCTCGCCTACGCGCTCGGCGGCATCGTGATCGCAGGTCTCCTCTACCTCGTGCTCGCACTCCTCTTCAAGGTGCTCGGCGCGAAAAAGGTCATGCGTTACTTCCCTCCCATCGTCACGGGCCCGATGATCATCATGATCGGCCTGAACCTCTCCGGCTCCGCCATCAATAACGCCTCCACCTGCTGGTGGCTCGCCCTCGTCGCTATGGCCATCATCGTGGTCGCCAACATCTGGGGCAAGGGCATGGTCAAGATCATCCCCATCCTGCTCGGCGTCGTCGGCTCCTACATCGTCGCGGTCATCGCCGGTCAGGTCGACTTCTCCGGTGTGAGTGAAGCAAGCTTCCTTGGTTTCCAGCAGTTCGTCATCGCCAAATTCGACGTCTCCGCCATCCTGGTCATGGCCCCTATCGCCATCGCGGCTATGATGGAGCACATCGGTGATATCTCCGCCATCTCCTCCACCACCGGCAAGAACTTCATCGAAGACCCGGGCCTGCACCGCACGCTCGTCGGCGACGGTCTCGCCACCGCGTTCGCCGGCTTCTTCGGCGGCCCTGCCAACACCACCTACGGTGAGAACACCGGCGTGCTCGCCCTCTCCAAGGTCTACGACCCCCGCGTTGTCCGCCTCGCGGCCATCTACGCCATCATCCTGAGCTTCTCCCCCAAGTTTGACGCGCTCGTCAACTCCATCCCCGCGGCCATCGTCGGCGGCGTCAGCTTCATCCTCTACGGTATGATCTCCGCGGTCGGTGTGCGCAATATCGTGGAAAACCAGGTCGACCTCACCAAGTCCCGCAACCTGATCATCGCAGCGGTCATGTTCGTCAGCGGCCTCGGCTTCAGCTCGGTCGGCGGCATCACCTTCACTGTCGGCGGCGCGGCCGTCACCCTCTCCGGCCTCGCCATCGCGGCCCTGTGCGGTGTCATCCTGAACGCCATCCTCCCCGGCAACGACTACGAGTTCGGCGTCAGCGTCACGGGCGACAAGTCCGCCGACCTCGGCAGCTACTAAGAAGCAAATTTCAAAATCAAATCAAAAAGGAAGCGGCACGCGCCGCTTCCTTTTTTCGCTTCTTCGTGCTATACTCTATCCAAATCCTTTGCAGGAGGCATCATTCATGGAAAGCATCAAGCCCGGGCGCTACCGCCACTTCAAGGGCAAAGAATATGAGGTCCTCGGTGTCGCACGTCATTCAGAGACGGAGGAGGAGCTCGTCGTCTATCGCGCGCTGTACGGCGACTTTGGCCTCTGGGTGCGGCCCGTGAGCATGTGGAACGAGACTGTCGAGCGCGACGGCAAGACGTTCCGCCGCTTCACCTATATCGGCGAATGACGGGCTATACGCTGATTCGCGCCAAGCGCCGTACGATGTCCCTGCAATTGGACCGCAACGGAAATGCCGTTGTCCGCGCCCCCTACGGCGTCAAAAAAGAGTTCATCGACCGCTTTGTCGCCGAGCACGAGGACTGGCTTACCCGCGCCCGCGAAAAGCAGCAGGCGCGCCGCCTTGCCCATCCCGAGCCGACGGACGAGGAGCGCAAAGCGCTCATCGCGCGTGCGAAGGAATACCTCCCGATGCGCGTCGATTACTGGAGCGGCATCATGGGCCTCACGCCGACGGGCCTCAAGATCACGTCCGCGCGCACGCGCTTTGGCTCGTGCAGTGGGAAAAACAGCCTTTGCTTTTCCTGGCGGCTGATGCAGTATCCGCGCGAAGCCATCGACTATGTCGTCGTCCACGAGCTCGCGCACATCCGCCACCACGACCACTCCCCCGCGTTCTACGCGCTCATTGAGCGCTACATGCCCGACTGGCGCGAGCAGATGAAGCTGCTGAAAGAATAAAAAGAGACGCTCTGCAGGCGTCTCTTTTCATCATAATATGGTAGTCCGACCTTCTCTTACTTGTTGAGCTTCAGCCGGAAGTCCTCGCCTTCGGCGGCATACTCCACTTTATAACCCTGCTTTTCGGCAAAGCGGGTGGCGAGCCGGCGCGCGCCTTGAACTCCTTGCTCGCAACGCTCATGATGAACGCGCCGAGCACGAGGCCAATGATCTCAGGGCGGACATACTGCACCTTTGCCGCGCTGTGCAGGCCCACCGCGCCGGAAATATCGCGCAGAAAGCACGCGATGCAGAAGCCCATGTTTGTCGGGTTGCCGAGCGCCGTTAAGATGAGCGCCGCAAGGCCCACTGCGGCGCCCGCAATAATGACGCCCAGATGTACTTTTTTTATTTTCTCCAATTCTCCTTTTTTGATCGTTGACAAAATCAACACTTTTTGTCGAAAACCAGTATATCGGTTTATCTTTTGAAAAACAAACGGGATTCATAGATGAAAGAGGGGGAACCATCGTTTTTTCGATGGTTCCCTCTCTTTTCTTCAAATCACCAGTTCGTAAAAGCCGTCGGCCTCCAACCCCTCCGCCTCGGTCAGCGCGGCGAGCGCGGCGCGATCCTGGACCTCCGCGCGCCACGACATACCGCAGTCCGCCGTCAGCTCACGCGGGACGGGGATGAGCCGTCCGGGCAGGCCCTTCGCCCGGCAGAGCTTTTCCATCGCGATGGCCGCGGCCGTCGTGTGGAAGGTGATGACGAGCCAAAGCTTTTTCTCTCTCATGTTGCGATCTCGCGGAGCGCGGTGACCGCGGCGTCCGCTTCCTCTTCCGTATTGTACCAGCCGAAGCTGAAGCGCACCGCGCCCTGCTCCTGTGTGCCGAGCGCCTCGTGCAGGCGCGGCGCGCAGTGCGCGCCCGGGCGGGTCGCGATGCCGTAGTTCTCGGACAGGATATCCGATACCTCGCCCGAGTCCATGTCGCCGATGTTGAGTGCAGCGACCGCCGTGCGCTCATGGTCAAAATCGCCGTAGAGCGCCACACCCGGAATTTTCTTGACGTCCGCGACAAAGCGGCGCAGCAGCGCCATTTCATGCGCGTGGATGGCCTCAACGCCGGTCTCCTGCAAAAAGTCGAGCGCGGCGTTCAGCCCCGCGATACCGTGGCCGTTGAGCGTGCCCGCCTCTAGCCGCGTCGGCATCTGCTCGGGCTGCTCGTGGAGATAGGTCTGCACGCCCGTGCCGCCGACCTTCCAGGGGTTGATGTCCACCCCCTGGCGCACGCACAGTCCGCCCGTGCCCTGCGGGCCCATCAGCGATTTGTGCCCCGTGAAGCACAGCACGTCGATGTTCATCTGCTCCATGTCGATGGGCAGCACGCCAGCGCTCTGCGAAGCGTCCACAATGAACAAAAGGTCGTGTTCGTGCGCAAATGCGCCGATGCACGCCAGATCCAGCGTGTTGCCCGTCAGGTTCGAGGCATGCGTGCAGACGACGGCGCGGGTATCGGGACGCAGCAGCCGTTCAAAATCGGCGTAGTCGATGTTCCCCTGCCGGTCTGCGGGAACAAAGCTCAACTTGACATTGTTTTCCCGTTCCAGCCGGTAAAGCGGTCGCAGGACAGAGTTGTGCTCAAGGTCGGTCGAGATCACATGCTCGCCCGCGTGGATGCAGCCATGGATGGCGATGTTCAGCGCCTCGGTCGAGTTACAGGTGAACGCCACGTGGTCAGGCCGCTTGCAGCCAAAGAGCGCGGCGAGCTTGCAGCGCGTGTCGTAGATCACGCGCGAGGCGGCAAGCGCCTCCTCGTGCGTGCCGCGCGCGCTGTTGCCAAAGCTCCCCATCGCCGCGACCACCGCGTTGATGACCTGCGGCGGCTTTCGCAGCGTGGTCGCCGCGTTGTCAAGATAGATCATCTTACGGACGGACGACGCGGTCCGCGCCGCTCATCTTTTCGACGATGACGTACATGTTCGTCACCTCGCCGACGGCGAGCTTTTCCTTGAGGTCGTAGAAGTTGAGGCACGTGCCGCAGCTCATGATCTCCACGCCGCGCGCGGCCATGCCCTTGAGGTCTTCGAGAGACTCCGAGCCCTCGCACGTCAGCTTCACGCCGCCGTTGTAGCAGAGGATGGTGTCGGGCAGGGTCTCCTGCTGGCTCAGGGCGAAGACGAACGCCTTCATCAGCGCGCCGCCGAGCTCGTCATTGCCGCTGCCCATCTTGTCAGACGACAGCACCACGACCGTCTTCGGCTTGCCGCAGGTGTAGCACTCGCCGCTCTGCTCCTCCACCTTGGCGTTTTCCCCCACGGTGATGGTCACGCGGTACTCGTTTTCGCCGAGCTTTTCGGTTTTGGACGTGCAGCCCTTGCTTGCGGCCAGCTTGCCGAGGTTCTGCACCGCAGTCTCGTTGTCGACCAGCGTTTCGACCGTTCCGGCGCCGCCGAGCTCCTGCATCGCCTTCTGCGTCTTCACAACAGGGATGGGGCAGGCGTCGCCCATGGCATTGACTTTGATCGTCATTTCTATCGCTCCTTATCACAGGGTTTGCACCCGTTATTTCTTTCTAACTATAACAGATTCCGCGCGAAGTGACACAACTTTTTTCTCCCGCCGCGAATTTTTTTCATGGTTTTTCCCGTTTTACCGCGCTGTTATCATTGATTTTTTCGATGGCAGTCTCCGCCTTGCGCCGTTTGCAGCAAATTGATAAAATGAGAAAAAGTTTGTATCTTTCTGCGCATTCCGCGCTCTAACAGGCAGAAAGAAGCGGAAAGGAGGCCCTGCATGGACGAATTTGACGAGATCTGCCGGCGCTGCACACCCGTTGTCTACCGCTTCCTGCTCTCGCTCTGCAAGGACGCTTCCCTCGCCGACGAGCTAACGGCGGAGACGTTCTATCAGGCGTATCTGCACATCGACACATTTCGCGGCAACTGCCGCGTTGAATCGTGGCTCTGCCAGATCGCCAAAAATGCCCTCACAAAAGAGCTCCGCCGCCAAAGGCGCGCCGTCCCCTTCGAGGAAACGCACGAGCTCGCCGCGCCGGACGACATTTTTGAGCTGCTGGCCGACAAAGAACAGGCCATGCGCATCCACGCCTCCCTGCACCGGCTCAAAGAGCCGTACCGCGAGGTCTTCACGCTGCGCGTGCTCGGCGAGCTGCACTTTCGCGACATTGCCGACCTGTTCGGCAAATCCGAGTCCTGGGCAAAGGTCACATTTTACCGCGCCAAGGACAAGCTGATCGAAGATATGGAGGAACACCATGAACATTGACTGCCGTGTCATCGGCGACCTGCTACCGCTCTACGCCGACGAAAGCTGCTCGGACGCGAGCCGCGCTCTCGTGGACGATCATCTCAAAACCTGCCCCCGCTGCCGCGAAACGCTCGCGCGGATGAAAAGCGAACAATTTCTCCCCGCCGCGCAAGTCATCGACCCGCCCGCCGTCGCCGACTATGCGCAAAAGGTCAAACACCGTCGCCAGAAACGCGGCACACTCCTGACTGTCGGCGTCATCGTCCTGATCGTATTGCTCTCGCTCACCGCCGCCGCGTGGATGAACCTTGTCCGCGCACAGCACCCCTACATCCCCGTGGTTGAGGAGAGCGTCTGCAACCTTGCCGCCGGAGAGGTACAAACCTTTGCCGACAGCTGCGACGGCCGCCGTCTTTTTACGAACAGCACGCGCATCGCCGTCACCTTCCGCGCGGATACGCCGCAGAACGGCACGATCACGCTCTGGAACATCACCGATGTCACAAATCCCTACCCGGCCATGTTCTACGAGGTCGACGGACGCACCGCGCGCTGCGAATTCACGAATCTTTCCTCCGCCGAACGCTACTTTGTTCTCTGCGACGGTCTTTCCGGCGACGTGACTCTCTCCGACGGACGCCCGACAGACCTTTGGGAGAGCTTTCTCGATCTGCTCCACACCCTCTTCCCGCGCTGACGGCGAAAACACGACGGAGTTGACAAAGGCGTTTCGCTTCTCTACAATAAAAGCAGTTTTTCGAGGAGGAGGTGCGCGCCATGAACGACAAGCTGCGTCTCACGCAGATGACAAAGGCGGCGGGTTGAGCCGCCAAGCTGGGGCCGGGTGCCCTGACAGAAATTCTTGCTGACTTGCCGAATGTGTCGAATCCCGCGCTTTTAGTCGGCTACGACAGCAGCGACGACGCCGCCGTGTACCGCGTCTCCGACGAGGTCGCCGTCATCGAGACGGTCGACTTCTTCACCCCCATTGTGGACGATCCGTACCTCTTCGGTCAGATCGCCGCGGCGAACGCGCTGAGCGACGTGTACGCCATGGGCGGCGAGCCGAAACTCGCAATGAACCTCCTGTGCGTGCCGAACTGTCTGCCGAAAGAGGATATCCGCGCCATTCTGGAGGGCGGGCATGCCAAAGCCGTCGAGGCCGGATGCGTCATCGCGGGCGGCCACACCATTCAGGATAACGAACCAAAGTACGGCCTGTGCGTCACGGGATTCGTCCATCCCGACCGCATCCTCAAAAATGTCGGCGCGCAGCCGGGCGATGTGCTGGTGCTCACCAAGCCGCTCGGCAGCGGCGTGCTCACGACCGCCATCAAAGCAGACCTCATCTCCCCCGCCGCCCGCGACGCGGTTTATGCCCACATGGCGACGCTCAACAAAAAGGCGGGCAATGCCGTGCGAAGCGCCAAAAATGTCCACGCCTGCACCGACGTGACAGGCTTTGGCCTGCTCGGTCACAGCTATGAGATGGCGAGCGGCAGCGGCGTTACCATCCGCCTGCACGGCGCAACGCTCCCCCTGATGGACGAGGCGCGCGATATGGCTGAGATGGGCATCATCCCCGCGGGCGCTTACCGCAACATGGACTATGTGAAGCCGCATCTCACGGTGCTGCCCACGGCGCAGCAGGTCTTCCTCGACCTCGCCGCCGACCCGCAGACCTCGGGCGGCCTTCTCGTCGCGCTCCCGCGCGAGGACGCAGAGCCGCTTCTTCGCGAGCTCCAGACCTTCGCCCCCTGGAGCGCCATCGTCGGCGAAGTGAGCGAGCTGCGCGCCACCGCGCTGGAATTCGACTGATCCAAACGGAACGCAAGCAAAAAGGAGCTGAATGCCAAGGCATTCAGCTCCTGTTTTATATTCGCACCTCATTTCGCGTCCGCAGACGCAAAACATTTTCTAATCCGTATTTACTGACGACATGTGCGTCAGTAAATACACTTTGCACGGAGTGAGTGTCGAGCCAAGGGCGAGGCACAGAACGCAGTGAATCTTTTACACAAACAAGTGACTTATGTCACTTGTTTGTGTAAGTCACATGTAGCAGCTCATGGCACCGCTCTTCCCCGTATTCCGCCATCATCTGGGCGACCACGGGGTTTCGCTCCGCGCGCTTGAACATTGCCGCGTTGTCGGAAAGGTGCAGGCCGTCGCCGCGCTTTTCCTTGCTCTTCTTGAGGCCGTAGGGCTGGCCCGCACCGCCGACGCAGCCGCCCTGGCAGGTCATCACCTCGATAAGGTGATAGAACTTCTTGCCCTCGTCGATTTCCTTTAAGAGCTTTTTTGCGTTGGCAAGGCCGTTGACGACCGCGAGCTTGAGCTCGGTGTCGCCGATCGTCACGCTCGCCTCCTTGATCGGCGCGTCACCGCGCAGGCCAAGGATGCTGATCTCGCGCAGGGTGTTTTTGCTCTTATCCGGCAGGCAGTGGCGCACGACCGCTTCAGCCACACCGCCGCTCGTGCCGTAGATGACCGCCGCACCGGAGCCGAGGCCGAACGGCAGGTCGGGGGACTCAAGCTCCAGCTCGCCGAGCTGGATGCCCGTCTCCTGCATCATGTCGATCACCTCGCGCGTGGTGAGCACAAGGTCGACATCGGGTCGACCGTCGTGGATGAACTCGGGGCGCGCGGCCTCCATCTTCTTCGCCGTGCAGGGCATGATGGCGATGTGATAGGTCGTGCGGCCGTCGGCGGCATCCTTCGCGGCATACTTGTCGCGGAAGATCGCGCCGACCATCTCCATCGGCGACTTGCAGGTCGAAATGTTCTTCAAATACTTGGGGTTCTCGTTTTCGAGATACTTCACCCACGCCGGGCAGCAGGAGGTGAACATCGGGAACGGGCCGCCGTTTTTCAGGCGCTCGAGGAATTCTTCGGATTCGGCGATCGTCGTAAAGTCCGCGCCGAACGTCGTGTCGTACACCTCGTCCACGCCCATGAGCTTGAGCGCCGTGACGAGCCTGTCGAGCACATTTTCGCCCGCGGGAAAGCCGAACGCCTCGCCCACGGCCACGCGCACGGCGGGCGCGATCTGGATGACAACGCGCTTGCCGGGGTCGTGGATGGCGCGCCACGCCTCGCCGATCTGGTTTTTCACCGTGATGGCGCCGGTAGTGCACACCGCCGCGCACTGGCCGCAGCTCACGCACTTCGTCTCGGCAAGCTTGCGGTCAAAGGCGGGCATGACCTGCAAATTGCTGCCGCGATAGGCAAAGTTCAAAATGCCCATACCCTGCATCTCCTCGCACACGCGCACACAGTCGCCGCAGAGGATGCACTTGTTCGGGTCGCGCAGCACCGCGGGCGACGAGCTGTCGATCTCGTAGTGCTCGCGCGTATCGGGGAAGCGAATTCTGCGCACACCGAACTGCTGGGCTAGCTCCTGTAAGCGGCAGTGGCCGCTCTTTTCGCAGGTGGTGCAGTTGCAGTTGTGCGAGGCAAGCAGCAGCTCCAGAATGACGCGCCGGTGCTTGAGAAGCCGCGCGCTGTTCGTGCTGATGCGCATGCCGTCGCGCGGCTCCATCGAGCAGCTCGCGTCGATCTTGCCGGTCTTTTCATCCTCCACCACGCACATGCGGCACGCGCCGTAAACGGAGAGGTCGGAGTAATAGCAGAACGTCGGCATTTCAATACCGGCCTTACGGATGACGGAGAGCACGTTCTTTTCCCCATCGAAGTTGACGCGCTGACCGTCAACGATCATCATACCTTTTGCCATGTCTCAGTCCTCCTCTTCAATGGCGTCGATCGCGCCGAACGGACACGCGCCCCAGCATGCGCCGCAGTGGATGCACTTATCGTTGTCGATCGTATGCGGCATGCGGATCTCACCGGAGATGGCCTCCATCGGGCAGTTGCGCTTGCACTTGCCGCAGCCCTTGCACAGCTCGGGCTTGATGACAAGGCGGCGCTTGCGGCCGTTGCAGATCGGGCAGTGGTGGTCGACCACATGGCGCAGATAGTCCTGGCGGAAGTGGCGCAGCGTGCTCTGTACGGGCTTGCACGCGCTCTGGCCGAGGCCGCACAGCGCCGTTTCCGAAATGGTCTTGGAGAGCTCCTGCAAAAGGTCAAGGTCCTCAAGGCTTCCTTCGTTTGCGATGATGCGGTCCAAAATCTCCAGCATGCGCTTCGTACCCTCACGGCAGGGAACGCATTTGCCGCAGCTTTCGTTCTGCGTAAAGCGCATGAAAAAGCGCGCGGTCTCGACCATGCAGGTGTCCTCATCCATGACGACGAGGCCGCCCGAGCCGATCATGGCGCCGATGCTCTTGAGCGAGTCGAAGTCGAGCGGCAGGTCAAGATGCTCGTCGCTCGCCGTGGTCGCACCGCCGGAGGGGCCGCCGATCTGCACGGCCTTGAACTTTTTGCCGTTCGGGATGCCGCCGCCGATGTCGAAAACGACCTCGCGGATGGTCGTGCCCATCGGCACCTCGATAAGGCCCGTGTTGACCACGTTGCCTGTCAGGGCGAAGGCCTTCGTGCCGGGGCTCTTCTCCGTGCCGATGCTATGGTACCACTCCACGCCGTTTTTGATGATGAGCGGGACGTTGGCAAACGTCTCCACGTTGTTGAGCACCGTGGGCTCTGCCCACAGGCCATGCTCGATGGTGCGCGGAGGTTTGACGCGCGGCATGCCGCGGTTACCCTCGATCGACGCGGTCAGGGCGCTGCCCTCACCGCAGACGAACGCGCCCGCACCCTTGTTGACGTGGATGCGGAAATTGAAATCGCTGCCAAGGATGTTCGTTCCGAGAAGGCCCATCTCCTCGGCGCGAGCGATGGCCGTTTTCAGGCGGTTCACTGCCAGCGGATACTCCGCGCGCACGTAGATATAGCCCTCGTCGCTGCCGACGGCGAGACCCGCGATCATCATGCCCTCGAGCACGCTGTGGGGGTTGCCCTCCATCACGCTGCGGTCCATGAACGCGCCGGGGTCGCCCTCGTCGCCGTTGCAGACGATGTATTTTTTCGCGCTCTTCTGTTTGCGCGCGCCATCCCACTTGCGTCCGGCGGGGAATCCGCCGCCGCCGCGGCCGCGCAGGCCGGAATCGAGAATATTGCGGCAGATCTGCTCGTCCGTCATCTCGAACAGCGCCTTTTCAAACGCGCTGTAGCCGCCCTTGGCGATATACTCCTCGATGTCCTCGGCGTCCGACGTGCCGCAGTTTTCCAGCACCACACGGTGCTGCTTTTTATAGAACGGGATATCCTCCTGCTTCGGGTACGCTGTGCCGTCGAGATGGTAGACCAGACGGTCGATGACCTCGCCGCCGAGTACGGTCTTCTCTAAGATCTCGTGGCAGTCCTCGGGCTTGACGTGAATGTACATCACACCCATCGGCTCGATGTGCACGAGCGGGCCCATCTCGCAAAAGCCGTGGCAGCCGCTCATTTTGACGTGCAGGCTCTTTTCCTCGTCCGAGTCGTGCTTCAAGCCGACGTAGACCTTCAGCCCGCGCGCCTCGCACTCGGATCTGAAATTGTCGTAAATTTTCATTGCGCCGCCGGCGATGCAGCCCGTGCCCGCGCAGATGAGGATGGACGGCACCTCGCGGCTCTGCGCGAGGTCGTGCTCCGCTCTTGTGCGCAGGACGCGGAATTCTTCTCTTGTCAGCTTGCTCACGCTCGCACCTCCTCTTTGCGGATGGACTCAAGCAGCTCGATGGCGCGCTCGGGGTCCATCTTGGCATGCACCTCACCGTCCACGGTCATGACCGGCGCCAAACCGCAGGCACCGAGACACGCGACCGTTTCGAGCGTGAAGAGGCCGTCGTCCGAGGTCTTTTTCTTTCCGTGCAGACCCAGATACTCATAGATCGCATCGTAGATCGGCCCGGACTTCCGCACGTGGCACGCCGTGCCCGCGCAGACCTTGACAATGTGCTTCCCCTTGGCTTCGAGCGAGAAGTTCTCGTAGAACGTCGCCACACTGTACACCTTCGACACGCTTAATCCGAGCGTGTCAGCGATAAGCGTCAGGTTTGCTTCGCTTAAATAGTTGTACTCCGCCTGAACATCCTGCAAAATCGCAATGAGATTCGATGGGTCATTCTCATGCGAGGCAAGAATGCTCAGGATCTTTTCTGTGTCAGGTTTCATGGTTGCCCTCCTATCTAATCCTGACGGCGATTATACCGTATCTTTTAAGGCATTTTCAACAAATTACTTCAAAATCATCGATTGATTATCTATATAAGCTTCATAAATTTATGCCCATCAATAAATCCGGAACAACCCGTATCTCTGTGCGGTTTATAAAAAATGACTTCTGTTCAGGTTTTCCCTGAACGGAAGTCATTTTTCTCACTTTATTGAACGATACTTATTGCGCGCCGTGCGGCATGCGTTCTTTGACCGCCTTACCGGTCGGCGTTGCGGCCAGACCGCCGAGCGCCGTCTCGCGGAACTCGACCGGCATGCGCCGTCCGACCTCGCCCATCGCGTCGATGACCTCGTCGACGGGGATGCGGCTCTCGATGCCCGCAAGCGCCATATCCGCCGCGGAGATCGCGTTCACCGCGCCGATGACGTTGCGCTTGACGCACGGGACCTCGACAAGGCCCGCGACGGGGTCGCACACAAGGCCCATCAGATTTTTGAGCGCCATCGCCACGGCGTGGCCGATCTGCTCGTTCGTGCCGCCGCGCAGCGACACGAGCGCGCCCGCCGCCATGGCCGACGCCGTACCGATCTCGGCCTGGCAGCCGCCCGCCGCGCCGGAGATGCTCGCGCGGTACGCGATCACCGCGCCGATGCCCGAGGCGACATACAGCGCCTCAAGCAGCTCGTGCTGCGTGTAATGCTCGCGCTCGCACAGCGGCAGCAGCACCGCCGGCACCACGCCGCACGAGCCCGCCGTCGGTGCTGCCACAATGCGGCGCATGCAGGCGTTCGACTCCGCCATGGAGATAGCCTGCACGATGACCTCGTCCATGAATTCACCGCCGATGCTCTCTCCGCGGCGCGCGTACAGGCGCATCTTGAGCCCGTCGCCGCCGACCAGACCACTCACGCTGCGCTGCGTGCCGGTATAGGAGTCCGCCGCATCCTGAATGGCCTGCCAGGTCGACAGCATCTTCGCCATCGAGGCCTGACGGCTCACCTGACGCTCCTCCATATCATACTGCAAAACGATCTCCCAGAACGGGATATTCTCCCGCGCCGAGCGCTCAAAGATTTCCTTCATCGAATCCAGCGCCATCTTCATCGTCCTCCTTATCGTAATAGGTCACGCTCAGGATGCCCGGCAGCTCCGAGAGAAATTCCACCTGCCGGGGCTTGATGTGCTGATCCGTTTCAATGACCATCAGCGCGTCACCGCCGCGGCGGTGACGGTTCACGCTCATGTTCGCCACGTTGATGTGCACCTGACTTAAAATCGACGTGATTGCCGCGACCGAGCCGGACTCGTCCTGATTGCGGACGATCAGCGTGTTGAAGTCGCCCGTAAAGTTTACGTCGATGCCGTCGATCTTGTTGACGACGATCGCGCCGCCGCCGATGGACGCCGCCTGAAGCGTCAGCTTTTTGCCGCTTTTGCCCGTCAACTCCAAAAGCGCGGTGTTGGGGTGCGCGTCGCGCAGCTCCACCGTGCGGAACGAATACGCCATACCCGCGCGGTTCGCCTCTTCATAGGCGTTCGGGATGCGCAGGTCGTCCGGCTTCATGCCGAGAAGTCCCGCCAAAAGCGCGCGGTCCGTGCCGTGGCCGAAGCCCGTTTCAGCAAACGAGCCGTACAGGCCGATGTCCGCGCGCGCCACCTCTTCGCCGAGCAGCGTTCTTCCCATATTGCCGATGCGCGCCGCGCCCGCCGTGTGAGACGAGGACGGACCGACCATCACCGGCCCCATCATATCGAAAATATTGATCATGGAAACCTTGTCCTTTCTGACCATCATTTGGGAAAAGCATATCATATCCGCCGCCAAAAAGCGAGTAAAATTACGCTCTGCGCATTGCGACTATTGAATAATGTCCTTTACCTTGATTCATTTTCGATATTCATTGAAACAGCGCTCACATTCATTTTTCTTCATAGCCTGATGCAAAAGGAGCCGTCCACAGGCGGCTCTTTTCTTTCGATGCAGAGCGTCAGGCCAGCATCAGCCCGATGAAAAAGCAGATCTGCGCAAGGCTGTTGACGGTCTGCTCCATCCAGTTCACCTTCGGGTCGCTCGAATCCATCCGGAACGCGAAAACGAGCATCAAAATCATCCCAAGCGCGCCCGCAAGGAAGAAAAGGCATGCCGGAAAACCGTTCAGCCCTGCGCGGTCTACGATCAGTGCCGCGAACATCGTCAAAAAGCCGACCGGCATCAGGACGCGCATCTGCACAAACATCGGCCAGATGTTCCTTTGGGAGACGGCCGCGATGAGCTTCCATCCCACCTTCACAACACCCGAGAGCAGGCAGACTACCGCACCCGCTACAAACAGTCCGCTGCGGAACAGGTTCCCCGCCTTCACCGCGGAGAGGCCGAAAAATACGACAGGGAGCAAATCGACGAACGCCATCGGGGCGCTGAAGCCCTCGGGGATGGTCTCTCTTGTCATGCGGTTTCTCGCTTTTCTGCTCATGGCGTCCTCCGTGATGATTTTTCTCTGCTTCTTATTCTGCCCCAAAGCGGCGGACAGGCGCGGCGGATGGTCCGCCGCGCCTGCGTTTTCTAAAAAATTCTTTTACACGCGCTTCCACTTTGCGCCGCCGGGCATATCGGTCACTTCGACGCCCTGCGTCTTGAGCTCGTCGCGGATGCGGTCAGCCTCGGCAAAATTCTTCGCCTTCTTGGCCTCCGCGCGCTGGCGGATCAGGTTCTCGATGCCCTCGTCCGCCGTGCCGTCCTCAGAGACGACCGTGAAGCCGCCCGCGCTCTGCTGGGACGCGGCCTTCTCCTTCTTCTCGCGCTCGGCTTCGGCCTTTTTGAGAAGGTCGAGGCTCAGCACCGTGTCATAGTCGCCGATGATGGCGAGCTTCGTCGCGCCCGTGGTCTTGGCCTTAAGCACATCGTAGAGCGCGGTCACGCCCATGGCGGTGTTGAGGTCGTTGTCCATTTCCTTCATGAACTTTGCGCGGTACTCGGCGCGAACGGCCTCGTCCACGCCGCCCTCGTCCTTGATGTTCGCGATCTTCGCGATGAGCTTGTTGTACGCGGCGACCGCATTGTCAAGGTTTTCCCACGTGAAGACAAGACTCTTGCGGTAGTGGCTCTGCAGGCAGAAGAAGCGGTACGCCAGCGGGTCATAGCCCTTTTCCTCAAGCAGCGAGACCGTCAAAAATTCGCCCTTGGATTTAGACATCTTGCCGTGCGAGGTGTTGAGATGCGCCACGTGGCACCACTGGAGGCACCAGGGATGACCGAGGTAGCTCTCGCTCTGCGCGATCTCGTTCGTGTGGTGCGGGAAGGCGTTGTCCACGCCGCCGCAGTGCAGGTCGAGGTATTCGCCGTTGTACTTCATCGAAATGCCGGAGCACTCGATGTGCCAGCCCGGATATCCGACGCCCCAGGGGGAATCCCACTTGAGCGCCTGATCCTCGAACTTGGACTTGGTGAACCAGAGGACGAAGTCGTTCTTGTTCTTCTTGTTCTCGTCCTCCTCCACGCCTTCGCGCACGCCGACGGCGAGGTCTTCCTCGTTGTGGTCATTGAAGATATAGTAGCGAGAGAGCTTGCTCGTGTCGAAGTACACATTGCCGCCGGCGATATAGGCATAGCCGGTGTCGAGCAGCTTCGTGATGATCTTGATATAATCGTCGATCAGGCCCGTTGCGGGCTGGACGACGTCGGGGCGCTTGATGTTGAGCTTCTTGCAGTCGGCGAAGAACGCGTCGGTATAGAACTTGGCGATCTCCATGACGGTCTTGTGCTCACGCTTGGCTCCCTTGACCATCTTGTCCTCGCCCTCGTCGGCGTCGCTCGTCAGGTGGCCGACGTCGGTGATGTTCATGACGCGGTTCACGCTGTAGCCCGAAAAGCGCAGGTACTTTTCCAGCACATCCTCCATGATGTAGGAGCGCAGGTTGCCGATGTGGGCAAAGTGGTACACGGTCGGGCCGCAGGTGTACATCTCCACATGGTTCGGCGTATGGGTCTTGAATTCTTCCTTTTTATGGGTCGCGGAATTGTATAAATACATGATAGATCTCCTTTGAGAAGATGAAATAACGGATTTAGTCCGCCTCTTTGAAGACGTCGAGGTTCTTTGCGAAATACTCAATGCCGGAGTACACGGTCGTCGCCACGATGACCGCGATGCACACGACATTCAAAAGGTTGCTCTCAAACACCAGCATCAGGCACAGGCACACCATGGTCGAGGCGGTCTTCACCTTGCCCGACCACGCGGCCGCGATGACACGCCCCTGCTCCACGGCGACAAGGCGCATGCCGGAGACGGCAAACTCGCGCAGCAGCACGATGGCGAGGCACCAGCCGGGCATCTGCCCGCACTCGACAAAGTAGCACATCGCCGCCATGACGAGCATCTTGTCCGCCAGCGGGTCCATGAACTTGCCGAAATTCGTGATCTGGTTGTAGTGGCGGGCAATGTAGCCGTCGGCAAAGTCCGTCAGACACGCGGCGGCGAAAATGGCGAGCGCCCACCATCTCGCTCCCGCGAAATCAAGGTACAGCACCACCAAAAATACGGGGATCAGCGCAATGCGCAGGATCGTTAATTTGTTTGCAGTTGTCATATCTCTCTTTCCTCCTGCCCTGCGGGGCATTTACTTATTCGACCGCTTCGCCGGTCAGCTCGCCGTCCATCGTGCCGGTCAGGCGGACATTGACGAACTCGCCTGCCATGATATCACGTTCTGCGGAAAAGTAGATCTTTCCGTCGATATCCACGGATTCGGCGTAGCTGCGGCCGACAAAGGACTGCGCTTCCTCACTCCAGCCCTCGCACAGCACTTCGCGCACATCGCCGAGGACGGATTCATTGTATTCGTCGATGATATCGCTCTGCACGTCGACTAAAAGCTCCGTGCGGCGTTGGGCCTCCTCCATCGGAACGTGCTCCATCGTCGCGGCCTTCGTCCCCTCCTCGGGCGAGAACGGGAACACGCCCGCGCGCTCGATCTTCTCCTCGCGCAGGAAGTCGCAGAGCTCTTCGAACTCCTTCTCCCCCTCGCCGGGAAGACCTGCGATGATCGACGTCCGCAGCACAAGGCCCGGGATGCGCGCGCGCAGGTCGTGGAAAACCTTGCGGATGCTCTCTTTCGTGTCGCGGCGGTTCATCGCCTTCAAGATGTCGTCGTTGCAGTGCTGGATGGGGATATCGAGATACGGCACGATCTTCTTTTCCTGCGCGATCGTGTCGATGAGCTCGTCGGTGATGTCATCGGGATAGAGGTAGTGTAAGCGGATCCAGTGGAAATCGAGCTTGCACAGCTCACGCAGGAGTGCGGCAAGTTGGTGCTCGCCGTTCAAGTCCGTGCCGTAGCGCGTGATGTCCTGCGCGATGACGATGAGTTCCTTCACGCCCGCGGACGCAAGCTCGCTCGCCTCGTCCAGAAGTTCGTTCATCGGGCGGCTGCGGTAACGGCCGCGCAGGCGCGGAATGACGCAGTAGGCACAGCAGTTGTCGCAGCCCTCGGCGATGCGCAGGTACGCATACCACGACGGCGTGGACAAAATGCGCGCGCCGCCCTGCACGCAGTTCTGAATGTCGCCCATGTAGCAGGGGCGCAGCCCGCCGGGCGCCATGACCTCATCGACCGCGCGGGCGATCTCGCCGTAGCTGCCGGTGCCGAGCACCGCGTCGACCTCAGGCAGCTCATGGAGCACATCGTCCTTGTAGCGCTGCGCCATGCAGCCGGTGACGATGATCTTTTTGAGCTTGCCCTCCGCCTTGAGCTCCGCCATCTCTAAGATATTATCGATGGCCTCCTCGCAGGCAGAGGCCAGAAAGCCGCAGGTGTTGACCACGGCCACGTCCGCCCCCTCGGGCGATAGGACGACGTTGTGTCCCGCGTGCTGCACTGTGGCCATCATCTGCTCGCAGTTGACCTGATTTTTGGCGCAGCCCAGGGAAATGAAAGAAACGTTATAGGGCATAGAACCCCTCCTGATCGTAAACTAATTGTAAAAAATAGCCAAACGACTACTCTTCGTAATCGAATTCTGTCGCATTCTCGCTGATTTGGGCGATTGCCGCGCGCACATCGCGCCACGCAAAGCCCCGCCGCAGCAGCATGTCGGACAGTCGCTTGCGCCCCTTTTCATCGAGCACGCGGCCCTTTGTCTTCTGCGCGATCACGCGCGCGATGGCCTCCTGCGCGTCGGGCGACTTTGACAGCGCGTCCTCCCACAGTTCGCGCGGCACGCCGCGCCGGTAGAGTTCGTCGCGAATTTTCGCCTCGCCATAGCCCATGCCGCCGTAATGATGCACGAGCATTGCGGCATACTCCGCGTCGTTGAGTGCGCCGATCTCCTCGAGCCAGTCGCACGCCGATTCGGCGTCGGCCTCGACCGCCCCCTTTTCCCTGAGCTTTTTCGAAAGCTCTTTCCTTGACAGCGGGCGGGACGAGATCATGTTCGCCGCGCGCACGCGCGTTTCGCTCCGCGCGCCGGACTGCTGCAATTCTACCACAGTCCTATCGTCAATGTCCAGTCCTATACATAAACCGAAACGCAGAAGCTCGCTCTCGGTGATCCGGAGGAGGTCTCCCCCCTCCAGATACACGAGAACGCGCTCCTGCTTATGCTTCGATCGTTCGATCTTCTCAATCTTCATCCTTGAAATCGTCGGCGCTGACGTCCACGGCGCGGCCCGCGGCCTTCGCCGCCACGCGGGACTGGCCCGTCATCAGCTTGTCGAAGTTGCGGCGGATCTCCGCTTCGAGGTTATCGGCGATCTCGGGATTGTTTTTCAGATACTGCTTGGCCGCGTCGCGTCCCTGACCGATGCGCGTTTCGCCCATCGAGTACCACGAGCCGCTCTTCTGCACCAATCCGAGCTTGACGCCGAGGTCGATCAGTTCGCCGATGAGTGAGATGCCCTCGCCGTACATGATGTCGAACTCCGCCTCGCGGAACGGGGGCGCCATCTTGTTCTTCACGACCTTGGCGCGCGTACGGTTGCCGATGATCTCGCTGCCGTTTTTCAGCGCCTCGATGCGGCGCACATCGATACGCACGCTCGAATAGAACTTAAGCGCGCGGCCGCCGGTCGTGACCTCGGGGTTGCCGTACATGACGCCGACCTTTTCGCGCAGCTGGTTGATGAAAATGACGATGGTGTTCGTTTTGCCGACCGCGCCGGTCAGCTTGCGCAGCGCTTGCGACATGAGGCGCGCGTGCAGACCGACAAAGCTGTCGCCCATCTCGCCCTCGATCTCCGCGCGCGGCACGAGCGCCGCGACAGAGTCGACCACGATGACGTCGATCGCGCCGGAGCGCACGAGCGCCTCGGTGATCTCAAGCGCCTGCTCGCCGGTGTCCGGCTGGGAGACGAGCATATCCTCGACCTTGACGCCAAGCGCGCGGGCATAGGTGATGTCGAGCGCGTGCTCGGCGTCGATGAACGCGACCTCGCCGCCCGCCTTCTGCGCCTGGGCAAGCACATGCAGCGCCAGCGTCGTCTTACCGGAGGATTCAGGCCCGTAAATTTCGATGATACGGCCCTTGGGCAGGCCCCCGATACCGAGTGCCAGGTCGAGCGCCAGCGAGCCCGTGGAGATGGCCTCCACATTGCTCACGGTGTTGTCGCCAAAGCGCATGATCGAGCCCTTGCCGTAGGTGCGCTCGATCTGCTGCATCGCGGTCTCGATCGCCCGCTTCTTGTCGTCGGCCATTGCCGCAGCTGCCTTCGTCTGAGACTTTTCTGCCATGTTCGCGTTCCTCCCGATTCTTTATGTAAACTAAATTCGCTTCAAATGGTCTCCACGCGCGTGCCGTACACCACGCGGGGGATGTTGTTGAGGTCCTTGACGATCTGAATGTCGCCAAAGCCGTGCGAGCGCATGATGCGCAGCACCTGATCCGCCTGCCCGATGCCGACCTCGAAAAAGAGCATGCCGTTTTCGCACAGGGCGTCGCGCCACTTTTCGCAGATCACACGGTAGAAGTCGAGCCCGTCCGCGCCGCCGTCAAGCGCAAGGCGCGGCTCGTGTTCGCGCACGGAAGCGTCGAGCGTGTCGATGTCCGCGCTCGGGATGTACGGCGGGTTGCTGACCAGAAACTGGAACTCGCCCAGCGTGCGCGCGGGCTTTTCCCGCGCGTCGATCTTCAGGCTCGCCACCCGCGCCGTCAAGCGGTTGCGGCGGATGTTCTGCCGGCAGATCTTGAGCGCCTCTTCGTCATATTCGCCGAGCAGCACGCGCGCGTTCGGCAGGTTTGCCGCCGCGGCAAGGCCGATGCATCCGCTGCCCGCGCAGAGATCCAGAATGCGGCAGGCCCCCGCGCCGCGCGCCGCGTCGATGAGCTTTGTCGCCAGTACCTCGGTATCCGGGCGCGGGATGAGCACCGCGGGCGAAATGTCGAGCGGCAGACCATAGAACTCCCACTCGCCGATGAGATACGCCACCGGCTCGCCCGCCAAGTGGCGCTTGACGAGCTCGCGCGCACTCTTCTCCACCTCGGGCGAGGCGTAGAGTGAGCCGTCGCGCACCAGCTCCTCGCGCGTTTTTGCCGCCGCGGCGCAGACGAGCTCGCGCGCCGACTGCGTCGCCTCCTCGTCGCCCGCGCGCCTCAGCTCCGTGCGCAGATCCAGATAGAGATTATTATACGTCGTTGCCATGCTTACCACGCATCCTTGCCTTTTTCTTCGGGAATGACCAGCTCGAGCGCGCGGATGGCAACCTCGAGCATGCTGTCGTCCGGCTCGTTGGTCGTAAAGTTTTGCAGCCACAGGCCCGGACGCGCCAGAAAGCGCGTCACCTTATTGTCGTGCCCGCCGACGTAGCGGTTGAACTCATACGTCACGCCCACGATTGGAATGAGCAGCAGCAGGTGCAGCGCCATGCGCACCCACATGTTGCGCCAGTTGACAAAGCTGAAGACAAGGCTCGAGACTAAAATCGACACGACCACGACCACAAAGAGAAAGCTCGTGCCGCAGCGCGGATGGTGGCGCGGCTGGATGCGGCAGTTTTCGACCGTCAGCGGCAGCCCCGCCTCGTAGCAGAAGATCGTCTTATGCTCCGCGCCGTGGTACTGGAACACGCGGTAGATGTCCTTCTGCTTGGAGCACAGGATCATGTAAGCGAAGAAGATCACGAGCTTGATGACGGATTCGACCAGATTGTGCACCGCCGCGCTCTTGATATACGGGTCGATAAAGCCGGCCAGAAATGTCGGCAGCAGGAAAAAGAACAGGATCGTCAGCCCCAGCGACAGAAAGACCGCCAGCGCCGTGATGAATTTCTGCATTTTTTCGTTGCCGAGCTTTTTTTCAAGCCACTGGTCGAATTTGCTCGGCTCGGCGACGTCCTCGTCGGGGAAATAGTCCGCCGAAAACATCAGCGCCTTGACGCCCTTGACCATCGAATCGACGAACGTCACCGCGCCGCGGATGATGGGTAAGCCCAAAACGGGGTACTTGTCGCGCACGAGCGTCAGCTCCTCGACCTTTTCGACCAGCCCGTCCGGCGAGCGGACGACAATAGCCTGCTTGCCCGGACCGCGCATCAAAACTCCCTCGATCAACGCCTGTCCGCCGATGCTCGTGCGGAACTTAGACGCGGAAGCCTTGTTTTTTGCTTCTTCTGCCATGAATGGTTCTCCTTTTTCTATGCGATATCATACCACGGGTTTTGCAAGAATGCAACACTCGTTCTATTTTTTACGACATGGGCAGCGAGATCGTCACGACCGCGCCGCCGCCCTCGGCGTTGGCGATGTCGAACGTGCCGCCGTGCAGGCGCACGATCTCGTCACACACGGCAAGGCCGATGCCGCTGCCGCGTGCCTTCGACGAGCCTTTGTAGAATTTCTGCTTGACGAACGGCAGCTCCTCCTCCGGGATGCCGGGGCCGTAGTCGCGCACGCGGATGACAAATTGTCCATCCTCGCACGCGGCGCTCACGTCGATGCGCTTTCCCGCGCCGCCGTGCTTGGCCGCGTTGTCGAGCACATTGCAGAAGACCTGCTTCATGCGCTCGCTGTCTGCCACGATCGGCGGCACATCCTCGTCAGGGCCCTTGTAGCTGACCTCGATGCCCTCCTGCCGGAAGAGCTCGAAATAGGTGTAGATTGCGTCCTCGAGCTCGCTGGCAAGATCGACGCTCTCCACGCGCAGCGTGAAGCGCCCGTCCTGCATCTTCGTGAATTCGAGCAGCTCCTCGACCATCGTCGTCAGGCGGCGGGACTCTTTCAAAATGATGCCGAGGCCGCGCTTCGTCTGGTCGATGTTCGCGCCCGGGTCAGCGGAAAGCGTCTCTGCCCAGCCGCTGATGGCGGTCAGCGGCGTTCGCAGCTCGTGCGAGACCGACGAGATAAATTCCTGCTGGATCTTCTCGGCCTGGCTGATCTTGAGTGACATGTCGTTGATGTTGTCGACCAGCTCGCCGAGCTCGTCGCGGTAGTGGTTCTCGATCATGATGCCGTAGCTGCCGCCCGAAATGCGGCGTGCCGCGTCGCTCACGACTGCGACGGGCTGGACGACGTTGTTGATAAAAATAGCATTCGACGCCGCAATCAGCGCCATGCACACGAGTGCCGCCGCCGAAGCGAGCAGCGACTCGACCAACACGCGATGCTGCGCCTCGCGCAGCGATGTCACGTACCGCAGCACGCCGACGACGCGGGAGTTAAAAAACAGCGGATATGACACCGCGAGGATATTCTCCCCCGTCTGCGGATCGCGGCCCTGAAACGACGCCATTTTACCGCCGATCGCGCTGTCAACGTCGCTCGTGCCGGGCAGCGTGCCCGCCGTCAGCCCGTAGGACGAGACCTGCACGCGTCCGTTCGTGTTGATGAACTGGAGCTCGATCGTGTCCTTTTCTTCAAACGTTTCGGCGGAGTACGACGCGAGGCGGTAATATTCGCTGTAGCTCTTCACGCCGTAGCCCGTGAAGGTCTCCGCCGCGATACGCGCGCGGCTCTCAAGGCCCGAGCGCATCGCATTGTAATAGTATTCCTGCACGCCCACGCTGAAAAGCGCCACCGCCAGCACCAGCAGCAGCAAGATCGGCAGCACCGCCGAAAACATCCACCGCTGACGAAGGCCACGGATGTGCAGCGCCGAAGCAAAGCCTTTTCGATTGTCCGGCATCGCTGCCCCTCCTTCGTTCGGTGCGCTCACACCGTCCATTTATAACCAAAGCCCCACACGGTGGAGATGTACTTCGGCTCCTGCGCGTCATCTTCGATCTTGAGGCGCAGGCGGCGGACATTCACGTCCACGATCTTGAGCTCGCCAAAGTAGCCCTTGCCCCACACGGCGTCGAGAATTTCCTCGCGCGCGAGCGCCTTGCCGCTGTTTTCCATAAAGAGCTTGACGATCGCGTACTCGATCTGCGTCAGCTTGACGCGCTCGCCGTTTTTTTCAAGCGTCCGGTTCGTCAGGTTCAGCAGAAACGGCGGCTGATACAACTCTCCGGTATGCGTGGCCGGCGTGTTTTCGCCCATGCGGCGCAGCAGCGCGTCCACGCGCGCGGTGAGCTCGGCGGGCGAAAACGGCTTTGTCACATAGTCGTCCGCGCCGGTCATCAGGCCCGTCACCTTGTCCATCTCCTGCGTGCGCGCCGTCAGCATGATGATGCCGACCTGCGCGTTCGACATGCGGATGCGGCGGCAGACTTCGAACCCGTCGATGTCCGGCAGCATGATGTCGAGCAGGCACAGCTTCGTGTCGGGATTTTCCTGCAATTTTTGAAGCGCCTCCTCGCCGCACTCAGCCTCCACGACCTCGTAGCCCGCACGCTGCAAATTGATGACAATAAAACTACGGATACTGGCTTCATCCTCCAGCACCAGCACTTTTTTCATATCGTTTCTCCTCTCAGTTGTCTCCCATCGTCCATTCCGCCGTGATGAGCGAGAAGCGCTCGCGCAGCGATTGCTCATCAAGCGTGATATTCCATGCATCGCCGATCCGTGCGGCGTATACCGCCTCCACCTGCTGCGTGAGCACAAAGCGGCTGCCGATGTTGGCAAGTCCCTCGCGCGCCTCGCCCGTCAGGGTGTAGACGGTGAGCAGTTTCTCTCTCAGTCCGCCCTCGCCCGCGCGGTAGAAGGACACAGCGGTCTCGCCGCTGCCCGCGCTGCGCTCGACGGTCAGATGGTCCTTGTCCCACTCGTCCGGCAGCACAAGGCTCCAGCCGTCCGCCACATTGTGGAAGCAGCTCTGCACGTCCGTCACCGTGCCGTCGATGCTGTACTGCTCCCAGACAACGTAATACTGCAGCTCGCTCTCGCGGTCAAAGCGCTGCAAGGGACGCGTCTTCGGCGCTTCGGTCACGCCGTCGCTGTTTTCATCGCGCGGGAAAAGGCCGAGGAAAATTTCCTCCGCGGGTACCTGATTTGCGTCCGCGCCGAGGGCGATGTTCTGCAGCCGCCCGCCCTTGAGCGCCAGCACGTCCGTCACGGTCAGGTTGTCGCCCGTCACGCCCGTCACGAACAGCGCGTTCTCCCCGCCCGTCAGCGTGCCGGCCGTCAGGCGGCTCAGCTCCGCCACCGAGGCGGACAGGCGCAGCGAGGACTTCGCGTGCAGCGCGCCGTCATCCCAGTCGTAGTAATCGACGCGCGCCGTACTCTCTTCGTCGCTGCAAATAATTAAAAGTTCCTGCTTCCCGTCGCCGTTCATGTCGAGGTTCGCGTAACGGGAATAGCCCGTCGTCAAAAGCGACTCCGACGTGCCGGGAGAGAGCGGATAGATGGCAAGCCCCTGCACATCCGAGCTGCTCTTGTAGCCGACCAGGATCTCCTTGAGCCCGTCGCCGTCCAGATCCGCGTAGTTCACGCTGTAGATCTGGCTCGATGCGCCCTCGATCACGGCGTAGCGCTCGTAGCTGTCGCCGTCGGCTTTGAAGATGTAGATCTTCATCGGCTTTTTGTCGCTCGCGCGGCGGAAGAAGGCCACCGCCTCTTCGCTGCCGTCACCATCGAGGTCGATCATCTGCACGCTCTGCAAATTGCTGCCCGACGTGGGCGCGGCATACTCCGCACCGTTTGTGAGCAGCGCGTCGATCTGCGATTCGAGCGACTCATACTCGCCCGCGAGCTTCGGCAGGCGGTAGAGCGACGTCTCCGGCGTCGTGAACATGCAGCCCGAAAGCAGCAGTGAAAACAATCCGATCACCAGCATTTTCCCCGCGCGCTTCATTCTCTCCGCCCCCTTTTTCATACAGATACAAATTCAAAATTATCATAGCACGCCGCCGCGCAAAAAGGTAGCCCCTTTTTGCGCATTTTCCGCAAAAAAGCAGCGTTCAATGTCCTATCTAAGCCTCATCAAAGCGAAAGATGCGCCTTTTGCGCTCACCGGGCGCAAAACAGCATTCTAAAAAGCACGCATTTTGTGCTCCCCGAGCACAAAACAGTGTCTCCGCACCACCCCAGGCGCGCATTTTGCGCTCTTCGAGCACAAAACAGCGCCCCGCACGCACTCCCCCGGCGCATTTCGCGCCCTGCGGGCGCGAAACAGCCCACCGCACCCAAGCGTCGCAGACTTTGCCGCCGCGCACGGCGGCAAACAGGCGTCGCAGACTTTCGCGTCCGCAGACGCGAAATAATTTTGACCGTAAATCGCCGCGACATGCGCGTGGCGATTTACACTTCTCGCTCTGCGCGTGTCGCAGCCGCCCTGCGGGCGGCAAGGCACGAAGTAGAGTGAAATCCCCCTCTAAAATGAAAGGGAACGGCTTTGCCGTTCCCTTTCGTTTTAGAATTTATATAAGACTGTCGCCACCTGTGCCCTCGTCATCGCGCCGCCCGGGCGGAAGCAGCCGTCGCTAAAGCCCGTGAGGATGCCCATCTCGCTGAGCGTGCTCACGTACTCAGCCGCCCACGACTGGATCGCGCTGCTGTCGGTGAACTTGAGCGCGCCCTGGGCGTAGCCCTTTTCGGTCAGGCGACCGAGCATCGTCACCGCCTCCTGGCGGCTCACGTTGGCCGTGGGGTTGAAGTAGAGCTTGCCCGAGCCGTCGGAACTGCCCTTGATGATGCCGAGCGAGTACATCGCCTTCGCGCCGTTCAGCGCCCAGGATGCGATCTCATTCGTATCGGCAAACGGGAGCTGCACGGAGGAATGATCCTGCGAAGAGCCGAGATAGCGTGCAAGCAGCACCGCGAATTCCTGGCGGCTGATGTTCGTATCCGGCAGGAAGTTACCGTTCGAGCCGTTCGAAATGCCGCTGCGCTTGAGGTACGCCACCGCATCGTTCGCCCAGTGGTCCTTCATATCGTTGAAGGCGGGCGTCGTGCTCGACGTGCCGGCGTTCATGCCCGCGCGGCTCAGGTTGCCGCTCGCGTCGCCCGCGACCACGCTCACGCGGTGCTGTGCGCCGTCCGCCGCGGGAAGCGTAATGCTCAGCGCGCCGCTGGACTGGTCATAGGTGTAGGACGTGTAGCTCTTGCCGTCGTAGGTCACGCGAATGGTCGGGATGGCCGCGCCGTCGATGTCATCTTTCACCGTGCCGGTCACAGTGTTGCTCGCCGCATTGTACTGGAGCGAGAGCTTCGGCGCGGTCGTATCGGTCAGGCCGCCGTAGGAGAGCACGAGCTGGTCAAGGTACACGGCGCTGATAAGCTCCGTGTCCGAAGAGACGATCATGCCCGTGATCGCGGTCGCCGCGCTGAGGTTCGCCGTCAGGAGCTTCCAGCCGGAGAAGTTGAGCGCTCCCAGGTTCACGCTGCCAGTATCCGTCACCAGCGCGAGCTGCGCTCCGCTATTGTCGCCGTAGACCCAGAAGTTGAGCTGGTCGTAATTTGAAGGAATGGCATAGTTGAGGCCGATGTAGGCGTTGCCCTCGCTGCCGATCGCATAGTCAAGCCGCGCGGAGGCGTAGCCGTTGTGCACGCGGGTCATCTCACTGTTGTAGGAGAGCATCGCACGCGTGCCGGTCGCGGTCGCAAACGAGGTCTCAAAGCCGTCGAGCGTGCGCAGGGCGCGCGCCGTCACCGTCACAGGGACCGTCACGGAAATGCGGCCGAGGCTCGCCGTCACGCTGCCGCTGCCGATGCTGCCGGACGCCGTGAACACGCCGTTTTCGATCGTGCCGACATTGCCCTGCACGGTCCAGGTAAAGCCCTTGTTGTCGCCGAGCACCGGCAAATGGCGGTACATCGCCGAGGCGGTCAGCGTCGCCGTCTCGCCCGCGCTGAGCGTGATAGCACTCACGGCCTTGCCGTTCTGCCGGACGCTGATGCTGTCGGGCTGCGTGATGACATCGATCTTCGTCTGCGCGCTCGCGCCGCCCGCGTTCGCCGTCACCGTCACGGTGCCGGAGGCGGGCGCGGTCAGGACATTGCCGTCAATGGTGCCCTTATCCGCGCGCAGGGAGACATTGGAATTTGCCATGGGGATATAGTTCGTGTCGAGCGCCGTCGCGGTGAGCTTCACCTGCGCGTTCGGGAGCACGCGCGTGCTCTCGCTTTCAAGATACACATGGCCCACGGAGTTCGTCGGGCGGCTGTCCGCCACTAAGAAGAGGTGGTTCGTCACCGCGCGCTCGCTGCCGCCGGAGGGCTTGTTCACAAGCGAAGCCGTCGTGCTGTCGGGCTGCGTCGCGACGAGCGCGGTCGAGCCGCCGCCGTCCAGGCTCAGCGCCGTCACGCAGCCGAGCTCGACCATGCGCTCGGCGACCTGCGTCAGCGTCGCGCCGATGGAATAGCCGCTCTGGCGGCCGTCGATGGTGTACATCACAAGAGAGCCGTCGCGCTTGAGGCCCACAGCCGTGCGCGGCGCGCTGCCGTTGACAAGGCCCGCGCAGACCTGACCGTTTTCGACCAGCTGATAGAGCGCGCCGATCATGTTCGTCACGCCGTTCCACTCGCTGCCGCTCGCGCTGACAGAGACCGTGATGCGGTCGCCGACCTGAAGCGCACGCATGGCGGCCAAATAGCTCTCGCTGGACTTGAGGTTGACCGACAGCACATACTGCCCCTTGCCGACGGCGGTGTCCACACCGCTTTCGACAATGCTTTCGACCCGAAGCGTCAGCTCCTCGCCGATGCCCAGCTCACCGCGATCCACCGAACAGATGACATCAAGGCCCGGCTCGCTCGTGCCGATCGTGCCGCGGGCATTGAAGCTGTCGTTATACAGGAAGATACCGAACGACGTCTGGCGGACATAGTTCATGGCCGTGATCCCGAACGTGCTGCCGCGGTCGGTCTCGGCGTTGATGCGCAGGTTGGGCTTGCCCATCACCGCCGTGCCGTCGTCGTAGAAGCCGAGGGCATAATAGCTGCCGGAGATGTTGTGGAAAACGCCCTTGCTCATCACGCTGCCGAGCGCGATGCCGTTGGCGGTGTCGTAATAATCGCCGTTGATGCCCGCGACCACGCGGTAGCCGTCGGCCTCCAGCGTGCGCGCTGCTGCCGAGACGGTCGAGAGCTGCGTGCTGTAGCTGCCGCTACTCACAATGGGCTTCACGCTGCGGTTCGGCTCATAGACGACGTAGTTCTCCTGACGAAGGTCGGAGTAGGTATTGCTCCAGAACGTACCGGCGTTGAGCTTGGTGCGCTCATTGACCTCAACATTTGAGCTCGTCAGATCGTCGCCGAGCGCGTCAGACGCGAAGGCGTTGAGCGGAGCCGCCGCCAGCACGACTGCCAGCGACAGCGACAAAAACTTACGGATAATGGATTTCACGATTTGCCTCCTTGCTGAAAATGCCTTGAATTGGTAAACATAACACAGTATAGCAGATACCCTGCCATAAGTAAAGACGCGAAAACGCGGAAAAAGTTTCCACTTTTTTCGCAAAATTTAGAGGGAAAGCGCCTCGAGCGCCCGCACGATGACGGCGTTTGACACTAGAAAGCCCTGCGGCGTCAGCCGCCAGCGGCCGTTTTCCTTTTGGGAAAGGCCGTGGTGCGCGCACTCTTCGAGCACTGCCTCGGCGTCCCGCGTGTCCTCCTTGAGCGCCGACAGGTCGAGCCCCCGCGCGGTGCGCAGGGCAAGCATGACGCGTTCTTCTTCGCGCTCGCGTTCCGCGGGGCATGCGCTTTCGGAAAGGTGCTCCTCACCCTTGATGTAAGCATTCAAGTCGCGCGCGTAGGCGAAGCGCCGCCCGCCGAAGTCCGAATGCGCGCCAGGACCGAAGCCCAGATACTCCTGCATCGTCCAGTATTTGAGGTTGTGGCGCGACTCGCGCCCGGGACGCGCGAAGTTCGAAATTTCATACTGCGCGTAGCCCTCCTTTTCGAGCAGCTCGACCGTTGCAAGGTACTCCTCCGCCTGTTCATCGTCGTCGGGGATGCGCAGGGCGTCTTTTTTGCGGTCGAGCGACGTGCCCTCCTCGATCTTGAGTCCATAGCAGGAAAGGTGCTCAGGCCGTAAAGCGATCGCCGCTTGCAGGTTTTCCCGCCAGTGCGCCATTGTCTGCTCGGGTAGGCCGTAGATGAGATCGAGGCTTACATTGTCGAAGCCCGCCGCGCGGGCGGCGCGCACGGCCTCGACCGTCTCTTTATGCGTGTGGACGCGCCCGATCAGGCGCAGCTCGTCGTCGCTCGCCGACTGCATCCCGAGTGAAATGCGGTTGAAGCCCGCTTCTCTGAGCTGCCGCAGTGCTGATACCTCCCGTGCGCTATCGGGATTCGCCTCGGTCGTGATCTCAGCGTTTTTGTCCACGCGGTAATGGGCAAAGACCGTCTCTAAAATGCGGCAGAGCCGGTCTGCGCCGAGATAGCTCGGCGTGCCGCCGCCAAAATAGATCGTGTCAACGGTATGGCCTTTCGCCTGATCCGCCCAGCGCATCAGATTGCGCTGCAAGGCCGCGGTGTAGGCGTCCATCTTCTCCTCCGAATGAGGAAGCGAGTAGAAGTCGCAGTAAATGCACTTTGCCTTGCAGAACGGAATGTGGAGATACAGTCCCAGCGGTCGCATCGCGTCAACTCCTTTGCAAAAATGTCCTCGCCCATTGTAACACAAACCTCGCCGCGCGCAAGACGGTATCGCGCGGATATTTCGTCCATTTCCCGCAAACACTACGACAAAAGGAGTGATTCTTCATGGATATGACGCCTCAGGAATATCAGGAGTATGTCAAGCGCCTTGCGCCCAAATCGCCCATTTTCAAGGATACCGCCTTTGCCTTTTTCATCGGCGGCGCGATCTGCGCGCTCGGCCAGCTCATCCAGAACGGCTTTCTCTCGCTCGGCCTTGCAAAGGCGGACGCAGGCACGGCGACCTCGATCTGCCTCATCTTCCTCTCCGCACTTTTAACAGGCTTAAACCTTTACAATTCCATCGCGCGCTTTGCCGGGGCCGGCACGCTCGTGCCGATCACGGGCTTTGCCAACTCCGTTGTCTCCCCCGCCATCGACTTTAAGAGCGAGGGCTTCATCACCGGCATGGCGTCAAAGATGTTCATCGTCGCGGGGCCGGTCATCGTGTTCGGCACGCTCGCAAGCGTCGTGTACGGCGTTATCCTGATGCTGCTGTAAAAAAGGAGAGATACCGCGGCATCTCTCCTTTTTGATTCATTTCGCCCGCTGGATGCGCTTTTCGTTTTCGTGCGCGCTGGGGATGACCAGCGGCGCCTGCTCCACAATGACCGACGAGGTGTCCAGTCCGTACCACTGGATGACCGAGCCCGCCGCGCGGCGGACGGCGTATTTGAGGTTCAGGATGATCTCGTCCGTGCGGCTCAGCTCCGACATCAGCGGCACTGCGCGGCGCAGCATCAGAAACTTGAAGCTGCCCACCTGCGAGGGGCCGTAGATCGAATACTTTCTCTCCTGCGGTGGCAGCTCCCCGCTCTCGAGCAGGTCGCGCACGATCTGGCGCAGGTAGATGTTCACGCGCTGGTCGTTCTTGAAACCGAGGTTGAGCTTTACGCGGAAAATATAGTCCGTGCCAAACGTCTCGACCTGATAGTTCATCGCGTTTGGCTCGTCGAGCGCATGCACACTCAAAAACCAGTAGGCGCGGGCGCGCTTGGGATCCTTATCGAGGATGGAGTAGAGTGTGTTGCGATCGATCGTCTCCATATCGTCGCTGCTGCCGATGTAGACAAGGTTCTGCGTCAACTCCGGCAATGCACTGTCGCCGCGCAGCGCGGCAAGATTCTCCGTATAGTCATCAAGCTTGAGGCGCACGCTGTATTTCTGCTCGAGTTGCGTGCCGCGGTGCCAGATGATCATAATCGACAGAAGCAGCAGCGCCATAATGACCGCCACATAGCCGCCGTGCGCAAATTTCGACAGGCTCGAGAGGAAAAACACCGTCTCGATCGCGCCGAAGACAATGAGCACGCCCCCCACGCGGGCGCTTTCTTCCCTCGCACACGGGAAAGAAAGATACACGAACAGAAGCAGCGTTGTCATCAGCATCGTCACCGTGATGGCAAGGCCATAGGCCGACTTCATGCGCGCGCTTGAGCGGAACAGCAGCACGATGAACGTGCAGCCCACCCAGAGGATCTTGTTGACCGTGTCGATGTAGATTTGACCCTTGGTCTCGGCGGGATACTGCACCTTCAGGTGCGGCATCAGGTCGAGGCGGATGGCCTCCGATACCAGCGTATAGGAGCCTGTGATGAGCGCCTGCGAGGCGATGACCGCCGCGAGTGCGCTCAAAATGACCGCCACCGGACGCAGCGCGCCGGGCAGCATCAAAAAGAACGGGTTCAGGCTCTCAAGCGATGCAAGCGCCGCGTCGCCCCGACTGCTGAGCAGCCACGCCCCCTGCCCCAGATAGTTGAGGATCAGGCAGATCTTGACGAGCGGCCAGCTGATGTAAATGCTCTCGCGGCCTACATGGCCCATGTCGGAATACAGCGCCTCCGCGCCCGTCGCGGCCAGAAACACGCTGCCGAGGATCATAAAGCCGAGTTTATTATAAGGGCTCACGAGAAGCTCCACCGCGTGCGCGGGGTTGAACGCCCGGAGCACCTGCGGCATGGAGAAAATGTTCATCGCCCCCCGTCGCACCGAGGAAGAGGAACCACACGAGCATCACCGGGCCAAAGGCCTTGCCGATGCGGCTCGTGCCCGCGTGCTGCACGGCAAAAAGCGACGCGATGATGCAGAGCGTGATGATGATGACGCCCGTCTGGCGGCCTCCGAGGAGCCTGTCCATCATCGCGATACTGCGAAGTCCCTCAACCGCCGAGGTCACGGTCACCGCAGGCGTCAGCACGCCGTCGGCAAGCAGCGCCGCGCCGCCAAGCATCGCCGGCACGATGAGCCACTTGCCGCAGCTGCGCACGAGCGAATAGAGCGAGAAGATACCGCCCTCGCCGTGGTTGTCCGCCTTCATGGCGATGAGCACGTACTTGATGGTCGTGAGCAGCGTGATCGTCCAGATGATGAGCGACAGCGCGCCGACAATGAATGGCTCGTTGATCTGCGTGATGCCGCCGTTCCCCTCCAAAATGGACTTCATCACGTACAGCGGTGAGGTACCGATATCGCCGTACACGATGCCGATGGCCACAAGACACATCGTCAGGGAGGTTTTTGTCTCTTTTCCATAGCGTTCCCTGCCTTTTTGGGCACGGCGGAGCGGTCTTTATCTCCCCACCGCTCCGCTTCTTCATAAATTCTTAACGAAATTTTAGCATGTCCTCCCGACAAGTGCAGGCGACAAATGCCGTCAAGTGTTAAATTGACGAAAATGCCCTTTCCGCGCTGAAGAGGCGGAAGCGTGTCCATTCATGGTTTATCCGCGGTTATTCTGTTGACATAACGATGTGGAAAACTCTGTGGAAACTGTGAATAACTTTGTTGTTCCAGTGCGTTCCCGCCGGTTGACAATTGGTTATGCTCGACGTCTTTCGGCATAATTGGCGCAGAAATTTCCGCGAATTTCTGCATTTTCCCGCCAAAGGCAAAAATCTGCCGCGGCCACTTGCCATTGTGGTCAAAAAATCGTATAATGTACTAAGTTTTGTGTTTGAAGATCAGAATCGTAAATTTCGGCGAAATGGAGAAACCCCAATGGCAGAAGCAAAAAAAACGAATTACGGCAACGAGAGCATCTCGTCCCTCAAGGGCGCGGACCGTGTGCGCAAGCGCCCGGGCGTCATCTTCGGCTCGGACGGGCTGGACGGCTGCGAGCACGCCGTGTTCGAGATCCTTTCGAACTCCATCGACGAAGCGCGTGAGGGCCACGGCAAGCTCATCACCGTCACCCGCTACTTAGATCACAGCATTGAGGTCGAGGACATGGGCCGCGGCTGCCCTGTGGACTATAACCCCAAGGAAAAGCGCTTCAACTGGGAGCTCGTGTACTGCGAGCTCTACGCCGGCGGCAAGTACAACAACTTGGACGGCGACAACTACGAATACTCCCTCGGCCTCAACGGCCTCGGCGCGTGCGCGACGCAGTATTCCTCGCGCTATATGGACGTGACCGTCTGGCGCGACGGGAACAAATACTCCCTGCACTTTGAACGCGGCGAGCCCGTGGGCAAAAAGGGCGATGAGCTCAGGATCGAGCCGACCGACCGCGGCCGCAAAACCGGCACGCGCACGCGCTGGCTGCCCGACCTCGACGTGTTTACCGATATCGACATTCCCGCCGACTACTATGTCGAAACGCTGCGCCGTCAGGCCGTCGTCAACGCGGGCATCACGTTCCGCTTCAAAAACGAAGTCCTCCCCGGCCACTTTGAGACGCAGGACTTCGTCTACGAAAACGGCATCATCGACTATGTCGCCGAGATCGCGGGTGAAGACGCCCTGACCACCCCCGTCTTCTGGGAGACGGAGCGCCGCGGCCGCGACCGCGAGGACAAGCCCGAATACAAGGTCAAGCTCTCCTGCGCGTGCTGCTTCTCGAATAAGGTGCAGCGCATCGAGCACTATCACAACTCCTCGTGGCTCGAGCACGGCGGCAGCCCCGAAAAGGCGTCGAAGACCGCCTTTGTCTACGCCATCGACAAGTATTTGAAGGACAACAACAAATACCAAAAGGGCGAAGCCCGTATCGCCTGGCAAGACATCGAAGACTGCATCATTCTTGTCTCCAACAACTTCTCCACGCAGACGAGCTACGAGAACCAGACGAAAAAGGCCATCACGAACAAGTTCGTGCAGGAGGCGATGACGGACTTTCTGAAGTCCCGCCTCGAAACCTATTTCATCGAAAACCGCGTCGACGCGCTCAAGATCGCCGAGCAGGTGCTCATCAACAAAAGAAGCCGCGAGAGCGCGGAAAAGCAGCGCCTGAACATCAAGAAAAAGCTCTCCGGCAGCATCGACATCTCAAACCGCGTCGAAAAGTTTGTCGACTGCCGCACGCGCGACGTCTCGCGCCGCGAGATCTACATCGTCGAGGGCGACAGCGCCCTCGGCAGCGTCAAGCTCTCGCGCGACGGCGAGTTTCAGGGCATCATGCCCGTGCGCGGCAAGATCTTAAACTGTCTCAAGGCCGACTATCCGCGTATTTTCAAGAGTGAGATCATCACCGACCTTTTGAAGGTCCTCGGCTGCGGCGTCGAGGTGCCGGGCAAGTTTGTCAAGGACCTAAACGCCTTTGATATCAACAATCTTCGCTGGAACAAGGTCATCCTCTGCACCGATGCCGATGTCGACGGCTTCCAAATCCGGACGCTCATCCTGACGATGATCTACCGCCTCTGCCCGACGCTGATTCGCGAGGGCTATGTCTACATCGCCGAGACCCCGCTTTTTGAGATCACCTGCGGCGAAAAGACGTGGTTCGCCTACACGGACAAGGAGAAAAACGACATCGTCAAGACGCTTGAAGGCAAGCGCTACAAGGTCGACCGCTCGAAAGGTCTCGGCGAGAACGACCCCGAAATGATGTGGCTCACGACCATGAACCCCGAGACACGCCGTCTCATCAAGGTCATGCCCGAGGACGCGGAGGCGACGGCACACTCGTTTGATCTGCTGCTCGGCGACAATTTGCAGGGCCGCAAGGACCACATTGCCGAAAACGGCTACAAATACCTCGAAATGATCGACGTATCGTAATACGAACAAGCAGGAAAGGAGCGTTACTTTATGGAAGGCATTTTACTTCACGTTCTCTATCGCGGCGAAAAGGCTAATGACTTTGCATCGGAGATGGAGCGAAGTGGCCTGCGCGCCGCCGTCCTCGCGGAAGAGGGCTGCATGCAGTACGACTACTACCGGCCTCTTGCCGAGGAAAACTGCGTGCTGCTCGTGGAGCACTGGCGCGACCGCGCCGCGCTCGACAAGCACTCCGCGGGCGAGCCGATGGCAAAGCTCAAGGCGCTCAAGGCAAGCTACGACCTCGCAACGACCGTTGAGCGCTTTGAATGAGGAGGAGCGCATCCGAGGCAAAAAATTGGGAATCTGCTAAGGAGTTTTGATAGCCATGAAAAAGATCGTTCTTAAAACTGCGATAGGGATTCTTCTCGTTTGCAGCGTATTTGTTGGTTTTCTTTATGTAAGTAACGACATTGGCATAGCATCGGGCAATCTGGAAACAGACATTCGTTCGTCGCAGAAGATCAAGGAGGATTGGGCGATCGATGGAAGTGTTTCTGACACGATGGCTGCATATATTTCTTATCCGCAGGACATGAGCGACCACACTTTTTCCGTCTATGTCAATCGCCCAGGACTTTCCTTCGGATATTTCTTCCGCGCGGGCGGAAAACTCTCGGAGATCCAGGAAGGAATTGCAGAGTTCACCACAGAGGGTGCTAATGAGCGCGCATTGATTTCCATGAATCAGCAGCAGGTGCAGCAGCTTCAAATCGATGATGGCCGCGCCAAACAAGCGATCGATATCGACAGCGATCAGCCCTTTGCGATCGTCCTGCCGATCAATGCGGGCAGCATTACTTTTTATGACGTGAACGGAAATGCTGTAGAATATTGGAATCATCCTCTTTAACAGCTTCCGGTTTGCCAAGCCGGCTTCATCCCTTCAAGGGCAAAAAGGCCTCGCATCATTCGACCGCAAAAAATCCGTACACAAGCAGGAAGGCCCGACCGATGAGCATCCATCGGTCGGGTCTTCTGTCTGATGCGTCCCTTTTTTCACGCCTTCTGCGCGCCGATGTCGCCGAGGGCGGCGGCCGCCGCTTTCTCCCGCCGGCGCACGCAGAGCGTGCCGTTTTCCGCCGCCAAAACCGCCGTGTCGCCGCTTGCGAGCGTGCCGTCCAAAAGGCAGGTCGCGAGCGCGTCCTCCACCTCGCTGCGGATGAGCCGCCGCAGGGGACGCGCGCCGTAGGAAACATCGTAGCCCCGCTCGGCGAGGGAGACCGCGCAGTCCTCGTCCGCCTCAAGCGTGACGCCGAGCGCCGCGGCGCGGGAAACGGTCTGCGCAAGCAGCCGCCGCGCGATCTCGGCGCAGTCCTCGCACGATAAGCGGCGGAAGACGATCGTCTCGTCCACGCGGTTCAAAAATTCCGGCCGGAACGTCCGCCGCAGCTCCGCGATCACCGCCGCTTTCACGGCAGCGAACTGCGCGTCGGCGCTTTTCTGCTCCTCCGGCGCAAAGCCGAGCGGCGTGCCCGCCGCCGTGATGCTCTTTGCCCCGATGTTCGACGTCATGATGACCGCCGTGTTGCGAAAGTCCACCTTGCGCCCCTGCGCGTCCGTCACGACGCCGTCCTCCAAAATTTGCAGCAGGATGTTCCACACGTCCTCATGCGCTTTTTCGATCTCATCGAAAAGCACAACGGAGTACGGCTTGCGCCGCACCTTTTCCGTCAGCTGCCCGCCCTCGTCGTAGCCGACGTAGCCCGGCGGCGAGCCGATCAGGCGCGAGACGGCGTGTTTTTCCATATACTCGCTCATGTCGATGCGGATCATCGCGTCCTCGCTGCCAAATACCGCCTCGGCGAGCGCTTTACTGAGCTCCGTCTTGCCCACGCCCGTGGGACCGAGGAAGAGGAACGACCCGACAGGCCGTTTCGGATCCTTGACGCCGACGCGCCCGCGGCGGATGGCGCGCGCCACGGCGCGCACCGCGTCCTCCTGCCCGACGACGCGCGCGTGCAGCGTTTCTTCAAGCGTCAAAAGCCGCGCGCTTTCGCTCTCGTTGAGCCTTGTCACCGGAATGCCCGTCCAGTTCGACACCACGGCGGCGATGTCCTCCGCCGTCACGCGCACAGCGGTCTTTTTCGCCTCGCGCGCCTGTTTTTTCCGCTCAGCTGCCGCCTGCGCGCGGAAGCTCTCCTCCGCGTCGCGCAGCCGCGCCGCTTTTTCATAGTCCTGCGCGCGGATGGCAGTCTCCTTGTCCCGCGCGGCGGCGCTCGCCTTCTCTTCGAGCGCTTTCAGTTCGGGCGAGGCGCTGCGCGCGGACAGTTTCACGCTTGCCGCCGCCTCGTCAATAAGGTCGATAGCCTTATCCGGCAAAAAACGGTCGGGCAGATACCGCTTTGAGAGCGTCACCGCCGTGCGCAGGGCCTCGTCCTCGATGGAAAGGCCGTGATACGCCTCGTACTTTGGCCGCAGGCCTTGCAAAATTTGCAGCGCCTGCTTCTCGTCCGGCTCGCCGACCTGCACGCTCTGGAAGCGCCGCTCGAGCGCGGCGTCCTTTTCGATGAATTTTCGGTACTCCTCGAGCGTCGTCGCGCCGATGACGCGGATCTCCCCGCGCCCGAGCGCGGGCTTTAGGATGTTCGCCGCGTCCACCGCCCCCTCGGCGCTGCCCGCGCCGACAATGGTGTGCAGCTCGTCGATGAACAAAATGACATTGCCGTCGCGCCGCACCTCGTCGAGCACGGCGCGGATGCGCTCTTCAAACTCGCCGCGGTACTTTGTCCCTGCCACCATGCCCGAAAGGTCGAGCAGCAGGATGCGCTTGTCCAAAAGCTCCTACGGCACGTCGCCCGCCGCGATCTTTTCGGCAAGCCCCTCGGCGATAGCCGTCTTGCCGACGCCCGGCTCGCCGATGAGCACGGGGTTATTTTTTGTCCGCCGCGTCAGAATGCGCAGCGCGCGGGCGATCTCCTTTTCCCGCCCGATCACGGGGTCGAGCCGCCCCTCGCGTGCCATCGCGGTCAGATCGCGCGAGAATTCCAAGAGCGTCTTGCCGTTTTTCGCCTCCGCGCGGCTTGCACGCACCTCGGGCAGCGGGAGCTTGCGCGGCGACAGGCTCATCGCGCGCAGCGTGTCGCTGTACAGCTTTTTGGTATCCACACCCAGCGATCGCAGCAGCCGCACGGCCATATTGCCGCTGTCACGCAGGATACCGAGCAGCAGATGCCCCGCCTCGATCTCTCCGCCGCCCGTGCGCATCGCCTCGCCGACGGCCAGCTCGACCGCGCAGCGCGCGTGCGGGGTGAGCCCCTGCACGGTCGATCTTTCCGCCGTGCCGCGCCCCAGCTTTTCGATCATCCTCTCGCGCACTGCCGACTCGTAGATGCCCGAGGCATTCAGCGCACGGCAGGCCGCGTCGTCCTCCTCGCGCAGCATCGCGAGCAGCAGGTGCTCGCAGCCCACATAGCCGTGCCCCAGCTCGCCCGCCGCCGCCTGCGCACAGCGCAGCACATGCTCAGCCTTCAGGCTGAATTTCCGGTCATTCATTGCTCTACCCTCCGCTTCCTTTTCGTCCTTTCATTTTTGACCGGTTTATTCAAAAATAAACGCCGCAAATGACACAGAAAATTCAATATTTTCCTGCATTCTGACTCTTGCATTTTCGCTTTGACATGCTATAATAGCGTCATCAACTTATGGAGGTACTAATTATGGCTTATCAGATTAGCTCTGCCTGCGTCAGCTGCGGTGCTTGCGCAGACGCCTGCCCCGTCGGTGCTATTTCCCAGGGCGATTCCCAGTATCAGATCGACGCAAATGCCTGCCTGGATTGCGGCTCCTGCGCTGATACCTGCCCCAACGGCGCCATCTCCCAGGCCTAAGGTCTAAGGGTACTTAAAAAATAAGGACGCGCGAAAGCGCGTCCTTATTTTTATCATCAGAAAGGGTCATCACATGGAAAAACGCGACGAGCTCTGGCCGCGCGGCCCCTGCTTTTATTACGACACCGCCCTCTTCCCGCCGGGGACGGACAGCTTTTGCCTCGCCTACTTTGCCCGCCCGTCCCGCGGCGACACGGTCTGCGACCTCGGCAGCGGGATCGGTCTTCTCGGAACGCTCCTGCTCGCGCGCCAGGAATCGCTTTTTATCGAAAATGTTGAGCTCTCCGCGCCCGCGGCAGCGCTTGCGCGAAAGACGTTCGCCGAAAACGGCTGGGCGGACAGGGCTGCTTTCCACGAAGGCGACCTTCGCGACGTCTCCGTCCTGCCGAAAGCCGGCAGCGTCGACTATGTGATCTCGAACCCGCCGTACTTTCCCGCCGGCAGCGGCGAGAGCGCCAAAGGCGAAGCGCGCCAAATCGCGCGCGAGGAAACCTCCTGCACACTGGACGACATCTGCGCCGCGGCGCAGCGTGTGCTGCGCTATGGCGGGCGCTTCACCCTCGTTCACCGCGCCGAGCGCCTCGCCGACGTGCTCTGCGCCATGCGGAGTCACGGCATCGAGCCCAAGCGCCTGCGCTTTCTCGCAAAATCGCTGGACGCCGCGCCCTCGCTCCTTTTCGTCGAGGGAAAGCGCGGCGGCAAAAGCGGCCTTGTCATCGAGCCGCCGCTCGTCCCCAACGGCGAGGAATGGGACGCCGTGTATTTCCGAAAATAAGAAAACGGGCCGCCCTTTCGGGCGGCTCAACAGCTTTATTATACTAAAGTGCCGGATGAACTGCAAGCATTTTCTGCCAGTTTTCGAATAATCAGCCCTGCGCACAAAATATCGCTCGCATCTTTATCCATTCCGCCGCTTGATTTTTGAGCTCATTCTTGCTATTCTTTAAGCACAGAAAGGGTGAGACCAATGTACAAGTGATCTTCACAAAGGCGATCCCAAATGGTTCCGATCATATCCATCGCGCAGCACTCTCTGATGTGTACCGTCATTCAGGTAAAACCGCCGCAACCGCGGTGTTTGAGATAGCAGGAGTGGAAACCGGAGTAAGTGATATTCGGCACCAGATCATTGAAGAAAGGAAGGAAAGAAAACAGAATATGAGAGATCCAAATATTCATCATGGCTGACCCTTGATCGTAGTTCAGTAATCGCGATCAAGGGTCAGTCATTTTTTGTTTTCTTTCACCTTTTTAGAAAAATTGAGGAAAAATATCCCGTGCTCTGCGCGGGAGGGGTGGCAGCGCCGGTGGCGCTGCTACGAAATAAGGGGGATATTCTCTCGCGTGAGAGAATATCCCCCTTGGACCCCCAAGAGAACGCAAGGGGCGCCGCCCCTT
>ERZ838516.309-NODE-309-length-80036-cov-14.446331_pt1 | contig 80036 bp, 70 predicted proteins | sample MGYA00519910_ERZ838516 | MGnify/ENA primary metagenome ERZ838516 (study PRJEB31850, sample SAMEA3708837) | human gut metagenome | biome: human gut; feature: human-associated habitat; material: faeces | place: China | collected 2014 ... | reverse complement strand
CAACCCGAATCTTTTTCGAGTCGACCTCACCCTTGGAAAGCAAAACAACCGTCTCGCAGTGCACCGTTCCCGGAAACATATCAACACAGCAGACTTTTTCTACACGGTATCCATATTTTGCAAACTCTACCAGATCCCGCGCAAGAGAAGTCGGCTTGCAGGAGATGTAAAGCATTTTTTCACACCTATATAAATCAACTATCTTCGGCAGAGCCTTCGGATGGATTCCTTCGCGCGGTGGATCAAGAACGATGAAGTCCGGTTTTTCTTCGATTTCATCGATCACCTTCAGCACGTCTCCGGCGAGGAAACTGCAGTTGGTAAGGCCGTTTGCCTCTGCGTTCTCTTTTGCAGCTGTAACAGCTTCTTCCACGATTTCCACGCCGATCACTTCTTTTGCGACCGGTGCAAGGATCTGGGCGATGGTTCCGGTTCCGCTGTAGAGGTCGAAGATCGTGCGGTCTTTCGTCTCGCCGACGAACTCGCGGGCGGTGCTGTAGAGAACTTCCGCGCCAAGGGAATTGGTCTGGAAGAAGGAGAACGGGGTGATCTTGAATTTCAGTCCGAGGAGTTCTTCATAGAAGTAGTCCTGTCCGTAGAGCACTTTTGTCTCATCGCTCTTTACAACATCTGCCAGGGAATCATTTATGATATGGAGGAATCCGACAACCTTTCCTTCCAGCGGCAGACCAAGCACTTCCTGCACGAGCGGCATCAGATCCCACTCTTCCTGGCTTGTGGTGACGAGATTTACCAGGATTTCTCCGGTATTCTCGGCTCTTCGCACCAGCAGGTGGCGCAGGTAACCCTCGTGGCTTATCTTGTGGTAGTAACTTGCGTTCCGCTCTTTAAAGTACGCCAGCACGCAGGTCAGAATCTTTGTGAAATCCTCATGTACGATTTTGCAGTCGCACGCGGTCAGGACATCGTAGGTGCTTCCCTTTTTATGAAGTCCGAGAGACAACGGGCCGTCCTTGTATTCATCGCCGAAGGAAAACTCCATTTTATTCCGGTATGCAAACTCCTTCGGACTTCCCTTGATTCCAAGGAACGGATAATCGGCCTCCCCCGCCTCATTGACCTGGCCGGCCTCCACGAGGGCATCGTCGAGCAGTTTTTTCACCTGACCGGCCTTCATTGCAAGCTGATCCTCATAACTCATCGTCTGGTACATGCATCCGCCGCAGGACGGGAAAATACTGCAGACCGGATCGCGCTTTTCCATCGGGGATTTTTCTGTTACTTCGAGCAGGCGGCCCTCCATGCGGTTCTTTCTTTTTTTGTTGATCTGAAAGCGGATCTTCTGTCCCGGAATTGCATTTTTCACGGTAACCGTCTCGCCCTCCACATGTACACGTCCTTTATTCGGGAAATCGATTCTTTCCACGACTCCCTCGTAAATTTCTCCTTTTTTCATTCTCTTCTCCTTCTATGTCAAACTGATTTCCGGACAGAAAAACTCCGGTACCACGTTCCGGCACCGGAGTTTCTTTTTTCCATCCTACTTATCTTCGTCTTCATCCTCGAAGTAATCGTCGAAATCGTCATCGAAATCATCTTCGAAGTCTTCCAGATAATCCGGAGTTACAAACCGGTATACTGCGTATGCGATTCCTGCAACTGCCGCTACCGCTCCGACAATGGCAAGGACCCATAAAATCACGTTTTTCGGTTTTTCGCTCTCACGTTCTCTCTGTTTTAAAAGCTCTAATACTTCATCAATCTTATTCATACTGTCCACCAACCTTTGCTTTAGATTAGAAACTTAACTTAACGATAGTATACCATACGAGCCGCAATTTTACCACAATTTCCGCTCTTTTTTATAAATCTTTTCGTTTCAACTTACAGTCGGTATTTTCACGGAGTCTGACATGTCGAGAATAGTTCGACTGTGACTTTCCTCATGTCAGTGGAGGATACCGATTTCTCTCCGCCTACCACTGCCGTTATGTTTCTTTTAACAATTCATCCCACCGCTTTAGAAGCGGGGGACTTCTTGTCTACTGGTGTTAAAATTCAGAATCCGCCGGCAGTTCCCGCAGAATCTTGTGGAACTGACCGCCGCAGCGCTCCATTTCTCCTAACACCTGGTCGATCCATTCACCCTTTGTATGCCAGTTTTCTCTGGTGAACTCAATATCCGAAGGACAGACAAAAAACTCTGTCTCCGGGTAGACAAGCTGGTAATACAGAATACACCGTCTCGCATGGAGATTCCGGCAGCAGAGGATCGCTTTTTTTACCTCGATGCCCGCCGCATCTGTCACTTCCCGTGACCGCAGTGCATTTTCATACGTATACGTCGCCTTGTCTTCGCGCAGAATCGCTTTCTCCGGCACGCCGTTTTTCTGCAGTACCGTCCGCAGAAACTCCCACTCGGTTTCATAGTTCCCGCCGTACTGCTCCGCAAGATCCTGTACACCGGCAAAATGCCCGAGCACAGTACTGTATCTTCCCGACGGAAGCACATACGGCGCAAATCCTTCTTTCCAGAGTTCTGCCGCGTGCGCCGCCATCTGCGGATATCCGTTTCCCGGCACAAAAATCACATCGGCTTTCTGCGGCTCATCCTTCACGAAAATATAGTCCGTAAAGTAGTTTAAAAACTTCTCATACATGAAATGTTACCACTCTTTAAAGTCCATGAGGCACTCTACGACATATGCCATATCCTGTTCAGACAGGCTGTAGAACATCGGCAGACGCATCAGGCGCTCGCTCTCTTTTGTTGTGTATTTGTCCTCTCCGTGGAAAACACCGAACTTCTGTCCGGCCGGGGAGGTATGGAGCGGAACGTAATGGAAGACACACATCACACCGCGCTCTTTCATATAGTTGATCAGTTTTGTACGCACTTCCAGATTTCTTGCCTTGATGAAGTACATATGTGCATTATGTACACAGCCTTCCGGCACAACCGGCTGCTCGATCTTTCCGGCCTCAGCCAGCGGACGGAGCTGCTCATGGTAATAGTTGTAGATGGCCATCCGCTTTCTGTCGATTTTCTCATGTTCCTCGAGTTCTGCAAGCAGGTAAGCCGCATTCATATCGCTCGGCAGATAGGAGGAACCGTAGTCGATCCAGGTATATTTGTCGATCTGTCCGCGGAAAAACTTGCTGCGGTTCGTTCCCTTTTCACGAAGGATCTCTGCTTTTTCCAGATAATTCTCATCCTGGAACAGCAGCGCGCCGCCCTCTCCCATCGTATAGTTTTTCGTCTCATGGAAGCTGTAGCAGCCAAAATCGCCGATCGTTCCAAGGGCTTTTCCCTTGTAGTACGCGCTCACGCCCTGTGCCGCATCCTCTACAACCTTCAGGTTATGGCGTTTTGCAATATCCATGATGGTATCCATTTCACAGGCAACGCCCGCATAGTGAACCGGAACAATCGCTTTTGTTTTTTCGGTGATAGCATCCTCAATCTTGGTCTCGTCGATGTTCATCGTATCCGGACGGATATCCACGTAGACGATTTTTGCTCCGCGCAGAACGAAGGCATCTGCAGTGGAAACAAACGTGTAGGACGGCATGATCACTTCGTCGCCCGGCTGAATCTCAGACAGGTAAGCTGCCATTTCCAGTGCATGGGTGCAGGATGTCGTAAGCATCGCATGTTTTACGTTGAAATTGTCCTGCATCCAGGCAGAACATTTCTTCGTAAAAGGACCGTCGCCGCACAGCTTGTTGTTTTCCTCTGCCGCCTGGCGGATGTATTCCAGTTCTGTTCCAATAAAAGGTGGTTTATTAAACTCTATCATTGTTTTTTCCTTATCTTTCTTCTATCCATTACTGTTTTATTTACTTTCAGAGCCCAAAACAAGCTCTTAGGTAGTCTTATTTTCTCACAAATCCCTGTGGATTTCAAGACACGATTTTGACATGACAGCCATATCATCATACTGTCCATAAAGCCAAAAGAACCCTTGATTTCTCAAGGGTTCCATAAGTAGCGAGAGGGGGATTCGAACCCTCGACACCGCGGGTATGAACCGCGTGCTCTAGCCAACTGAGCTATCTCGCCATATTCATTTTCAACATCGTTTTTCATAAAATATGGGGCCTATAGGGCTCGAACCTATGACCCTCTGCTTGTAAGGCAGATGCTCTCCCAGCTGAGCTAAGACCCCACATCGGTGTTTTGTCTGTTGGCTTTTTATCTGTATCACCAACCGACTTTGTTAGTATAGCATTCCACCCGCCAAATGTCAACACTAATTTTCAAATTTTTTCGATTTTTTTCAACTTTTTCTCCCGCCACTCTTTCAGGTACTGCTCCTGTTCCAGATCTTCCCGTTCTTTCTCCCATCCTGCCGCCCGGCAGAGCGTCCATGCAAGCAGAAGAAATACGGCAAAAATCCCCGCCAGACAAACGATTCCCATCTTTTCCGACCGCCTTTCCTGTTCTGATTCTGCTAAAAACCAAAGGATCTCCTTACTATTGTATCCGGAACGGCGGCGCTTTATTCCCTTTTCAGAATAAAAAGACAAAGCCGCCAGATTTCCCTTTCACCGGGATTCTGGCGGCTCCATTTTACTCAAAATTAAAATTCACATTCACGTTACGCTTCGTCAATCGCTTTTCCAATATCATGGCGGTAATATTTATTGTCAAAGTCAACCCAGTCAACAGCCTTATATGCATTCGCACGTGCCTCTTTCAGGGTATCGCCAAGTGCTGTCACGCCGAGGACACGGCCTCCGTTTGTCACGATCTCGCCGTCTTTGAACTTCGTTCCTGCATGGAAGCAGTAATAGCCCTCATGCTCTTTGAACGTCTCGAGTCCGCGGATCGGGAATCCTTTTTCGTAGGAAACCGGATAACCGTTCGAAGCCAGTACGATGCAGACACACGCATTATCTGCAAACTGCAGGTCGATCTGGTCGAGAGTTCCGTCGATGCAGGCTTCAAATACATCAATGATGTCTGTCTTCATACGAGGAAGCACAACCTGTGCCTCCGGATCGCCGAAGCGGGCATTGTACTCGAGCACCTTCGGTCCGTCCGGTGTCAGCATCAGTCCGAAGAAGATAACTCCCTTAAACGGTCTTCCCTCGGCTGCCATCGCATCTACGGTCGGCTGATAGATATATTTCTTACAGAACTTATCCACTTCTTCGGTATAAAACGGACTCGGGGAGAAGTTGCCCATACCGCCAGTGTTCAGGCCGGTGTCGCCGTCTCCTGCTCTCTTGTGGTCCTGTGCGGAACTCATCGTCTTGATCGTCTTTCCATCCACAAAGGAGAGAACGGAAACCTCACGTCCCGTCATAAACTCCTCGATGACCATCTCGTTTCCGGCACTGCCGAATTTCTTGTCGAGCATGATCGTCTTGACGCCCTCTTTTGCTTCCTCTAAGGTATTGCAGATCAGAACGCCTTTTCCAAGAGCCAGACCGTCGGCTTTCAGCACGATCGGGAATTTTGCAGTCTCGAGATATTTCTCTGCCGCTTCCGGATCGGAGAATGTCTCGTATGCCGCCGTCGGGATATGGTATTTTTTCATCAGGTCTTTGGAGAACGCTTTCGATCCTTCCAGGATTGCCGCATTCTTTCTTGGTCCGAATACGCGCAGTCCCTCTGCCTCAAACACATCGACAACACCGCCGACCAGCGGATCATCCATGCCGATGACGGTCAGGTCAATCTCTTTTTCTTTCGCAAAAGCAACGAGCTTGTCAAACTCCATCGCTGCAATATCGACACACTCTGCGTACTCCGCAATTCCTGCGTTTCCAGGAGCGCAGTAAATCTTGTCTACCTTCGGGCTCTGCGCCACCTTCCAGGCAATCGCATGCTCTCTTCCGCCGCTTCCTACAATCAGTACTTTCATCGCTCTTACTCCTTTATCTTTACGTGTCCGTCTTCTACCGTTACTTTTCCGTTTGCAATCAGATCAATCGCACGCGGCATGATGACCCACTCGGCCTCTTCCATGACGCGCTGCTGCAGTGCCTTCGGTGTATCGCCCTCGTGCACTTCGACTGCCTTCTGCAGAATAATCGGGCCGGTGTCTGTTCCGCCGTCCACAAAATGAACCGTCGCTCCCGTCACTTTGACGCCGCGGGATAATACGCCCTCGTGCACTTTCAGTCCGTAATAGCCCGTTCCGCAGAACGACGGAATGAGGGACGGATGAATGTTGATGATCTTATTCGGATAAGCATCCACAATGCTCTGCGGGATCACAACCAGGCATCCTGCGAGCACAACGAGATCGACGTTGTACGACTGCAGTTTCGCCAGCAGTGCCTCGTTGAATGCTTCTCTCGATGCAAAGGTCTTCGGGGAAAGGCATACCGCATCAATCTCCTTCTTTTTCGCACGCTCCAGCGCATACGCTCCTGCATTGTTGCTGATGACAACGGAAACCTCCGCGTTTGTGATGGTTCCCTCGTCAATCGCATCCAGAATCGCCTGCAGGTTCGTGCCGCCGCCGGAGACGAGAACTGCTAATCTTAGCATAACTGTACTCCTTTTTCTCCGTTTTCAATGTGGCCGATCACATATGGCGTATCTCCTGTGGAACGGATGGCTTTCATCGCTGCGTCTACATCTTCCGGATCAACAGCCAGTACCATACCGATACCCATATTGAAGGTGTTGTACATCATCTGCTCGTCGATATTGCCTTTCTTTGCCATCAGATCAAAGATCGGCGGTACGGTGTAGCTGTCTTTCTGTACAACGGCTACGGTATTGTCTTTGAGCATACGCGGAATGTTCTCGTAGAAGCCGCCTCCGGTGATGTGGCTGCATGCTTTTACGGTTACACCGGCATCTTTGATGGCGCGGAGTGCTTTTACGTAGATACGGGTCGGTGCAAGCAGGGTCTCGCCGAGGGTTGCGCCGAGCTCATCATAGTATGTATTTAAAGAATCTTTTGTCATATCGAAAACTTTGCGGACAAGAGAAAATCCGTTGCTGTGAACGCCGGTGGAAGCCATGCCGATCAGTACGTCTCCGGCTGCCAGATTTTCACCGGTAATCATGTCTTTCTTGTCACATACGCCGACAGCAAAACCTGCCAGATCGTACTCATCCTCCGGCATCAGGCCCGGATGCTCTGCGGTCTCACCGCCGATCAGTGCCGCATCGGACTGCAGACAGCCTTCTGCAACGCCTTTTACGATCGAAGCTATCTTCTCCGGATAGTTCTTTCCGCATGCGATGTAGTCGAGGAAGAACAGCGGTTCTCCGCCGGCACATGCGATATCGTTCACACACATGGCAACGGCATCAATGCCGATGGTGTCGTGTTTATCAAGAATCATGGCGAGCTTCACCTTGGTTCCGCATCCGTCTGTACCGGAAAGCAGCACCGGCTCTTCCATTTCTTTGATTTTTGCCAGGGAAAAAGCGCCTGAAAAACCGCCAAGGCCGCCTAATACCTCCGGGCGCATGGTTTTCTTTACATGCTCTTTCATTAATTCTACTGATTTGTATCCAGCTTCAATATCTACTCCTGCGTTCTTGTAATCCATGGTGAACCTCCCTTGTCCTTTGTTTTTATTTACTGTAGTTACGGTATCCTGTTTCCTGCAGTTTTGCGTCTTTTGCCTCAACCTGCTCTTTCATTTCCTGTGTATATGCTTTCAGTTTTGCAAGCAGTTCCGGATCGGAAGTTGCAAGAATCTTTGCTGCCAGGATTCCGGCATTGGCACCGCCATTGATGGCAACGGTTGCTACCGGAATGCCGCTCGGCATCTGTACGATGGAGTACAGGGAATCACGACCTCCAAGCGATGTGGTATGCATCGGAATTCCGATGACCGGCATTGGGAAAATAGCTGCGCACATACCCGGCAGATGAGCTGCCATACCTGCGCCTGCAATGATAACCTTGAAGCCTTTCTCCTCTGCGGTTTTTGCATATTCGAAAAATACATCCGGCTCGCGGTGTGCGGAGATGATTTTCATCTCGTACTCAATTCCAAATTTTTCCAGCATGTCGGCTGCTTTGCTCATTACCGGCATATCAGAGTCGCTGCCCATCACAATTCCTACTTTAGCCATGTTGTTCTCCTTTTCTGATTAACTGTTCTAAGCGTTATTCATTAGTTATGCTTATATTTATGTTTTAATCATTCAGTTCTGCTTATAATATACTAAGCAGGCGCAGAAATGTCAACCCATAATCAGCCAAAAGGTTCATTTAATTCTTCCGTTCCCGGCAGGACGAAGCGTCCGTCCTCAATGAGAGGGATCGTCGTTCCGTCTGCTTTTTCGACCGCAACCGACTGCAGTTCGCGGTACGGAATCGTGATGTCCGTGTGGCATCCGAAGTATGCTTTCGACGGATCTTCTTTCCGTTTTGCCGAAACCTCGTTCTCGCGCGCGATTACTTCTTTTCCGTCCGGGTTGTACATCGGGCTGTCCTCCGCCCAGGCGTAGCAGGTGTCGCCCATCGCAAAATGCGGGCCCATCTTCTCTGCGATCAGGATCGGCAGTTTTCCGGCGATGCCGTACTGCTCTGCCATCACGTACGCCGTCGTGTTCGTTCCGATGGCAAACTCACCGATCGGCAGCGTCCTGTGGTGATACAGCAGGTTTTCTTCTATATAAGTACGATTGTCCTCTTCTTTTTCGAAGTTTGCGCAGTCATACGCGGTGATCATGCCGTCAGTCAGCGTCAGGCAGAGATCGCGGTAATACAGCTCGTTCAGGTAGACTCCCGTCACATGGAGCACGCCTGTCGTGCCGGTAAGACTCGGGGAAGTAAAGACCTCTCCGACCGGAATATTGCAGTCGGCAACACAGTTCTCGAAATTCGTCTCTTTCGCAGGATCGTTCAGATGATGCAGCATCACGCGCAGATCCGTTCTGTTCTCTCCTTTTCCAAGCACATGCACGGAAACACCCTCGTCGAGCGCATCGATCAGGTACTGCTGGATGCGCTGGTATTTTTCGTAATCGAGCGTGTTGATCTTTACGATCTCACGGAAAATTTTTTCGTAGCGAGGATCGATCTCCGGCATCGGGTAGGCGATGATCGTGTAGCCGTACTCGTCATCCTTGATATAGCGGTTTACAATCTGGCCCGCCTCGTTCTGGAAACCGACACGGAGCTTTTGCTGGCGCTCGTTTAAGTGTAGTGCCTGTTTTTTATTTACTGGCTCAAACGGAACTTCGCCGAAGGTTTCCACCACGGCAGGGCCGGCATAGCCGTCCGCCAGTTCTTTGTACTCGTCGTATTTCACCTGCATCGCGCGGAGCCGTCTCTTCACGAGATCCTCGTTGAGATACAGCGCCTCATCGTTCCGGTGATCGTAGTCATACTGCTTATTCGCAGACGCACCGGCAACCCACGTTCTCCGCGCGCCGCGGGAAATCACCGGCTCGAGTCCCATCTCGCGGAACTGTAATATTGCCGCACGGATCATGCGCTCAAAACCGATATGGAAGCGGATGCTGACTGTCTTCTTTTTCGACAGATCTTTTCGCGCCACGAGAAAGCACTTGCGGAAGCCTTCTGTGTAGGTGCGTGCCATCGCGTCGATTTCTTCCTGGCTGAACGTATTTAAAAAGCGGGCTGTACCCTTCTCATTTTCGGTGATATATTCGCCGTACTGGTACAGATACCGCAGATCCGTCAGATCAGATTCCATCACAATATCCTTCACAAAGTGCAGCGACGGGTCGACGATTTCGCGCACCTGGTATTCCTGGCGCTCCTCGGCGTAATCGCTCACATACCAGTAAATGCTCTCTTTTACATACTGCGCGGACGGCAGCGTCTCCTCCTCGAACATCGCATACAACTCGAGATACAGCTCCATCGCCGCAGTCAGCTCCAGCAGGCGGTCCTCATAGACCCAGACAACAGCATTTCCCAGCTCCCGGTACAGGCAGCAGAGGCTCCTTCCATGCGTTTCACCAAGTGCCCGCACGGCAAACGCCGGGTTTCCGTAGGAGGTCTCATACCGCTCCCCGATCACATCTTCATACGGCTCGCGGTTAAAAACAGCCAGCTCTTCCTCGGATGCTGTTTTTAGATATCCTTCTGCGATTCTGCTCCGGATCTGGTCCATTTTGCAGAGGTACTGTGCCATCTGTGCAAAAAAATCGCGGTACGGCTGCGGAACGCTTTTTTCCGCCGGAATCTGGCGGATCCGCTCAATTGCAAGCGCATACCGCTCGTTTAATAATTCATCCGTCATAAAAAAATCCCTTTCTGTTTCTCTTTAACTGTTACGAGGGGCAGATCTGCCCCTCATTCTTCTTAACTTATTCCTGTTTTTCTTCCCGGTCGTCAATAATTTTTCCATCCCGGATACTCTGTTCGAGAATCTCTTCCATATAACTCCAGATCTCCTCGGAGCCGGTCGCCGTCTTCTCGTTTCGTTTTAACGGCTGGGAAATCCGCACATTGTGGCTGGTCCAGTCTTTTCCATCGTTCTCATGATTTAAAAGCAGCGGCTGAAAATTGTCCATCACATGGGCAAAGCGCGCTTCCGGTGTCTCATACGCTTCGAACTCGAGCCAGAGATCCATCAACATTCTTCCCTGATCCTCCGGCAGCAGGCCGTAGATGCGCTCGGCCGCTTTGTGTTCTCTCTCGTCTTTTGTTTTGTTTGCCTCCGCGTCGTACGCATACGTGTCGCCTGCATCAATCTCCACGAGGTCGTGAATCAGCAGCATGAGCATCGTTCTGCCGATGTCGATTTTCTCACTCGAATATTCCTGCAGCAGAAATGCCATCACCGCCATGTGCCATGCGTGCTCCGCGTCGTCCTCCTGGCGCGAATAGCCGCGGATGTGCGTCTGGCGCAGGATCTGTTTTTCTTTATCAATCTCCAGAATAAAATTCAGCTGTTTTTCAAAACGTTCGCGATCCATCTTTTTCCCCTTTTCTTTTATATGTACTCCCGGAGTCTTTCTGTGCTTGATTTTACGAGAGTACATTTATCTCACACCGATCAGAAACAGTGCCAGCCATGCGACCAGCATGCCGCCGCTCGTAATCGAGCCGAGAACCGACATTCTGTGGCTGACCTGTTCTTCTTTAAAGCTCTTCATTCCCACATAGAAGCCGTATCCCGACAGAAGGAATGAGAACAGTCCCGCTGCTCCGAGAAAAATGCCTCCGTTTCCGCGGAATGCAAACGATACGACCGAAGCCAGCAGAAACAGAAAGACCGAAGCACCTGCCATATAGAGAGCTTCCTTTCCGCCTTCCGACGGCTTCCGGACAAAATTGTAATTATACTTCTTCCTCGCCATATTTCCATCTCCTGAATTTATTGCAGATCAGGAATGCGCCGCAGCCGATCATGGCTCCAAGCGTATTCAGCATCAGATCATCTACATCAAAGCAGCCCACCTTCGTGATGAGCTGAATCGTCTCCACGCAGAGGCTGAACATAAAACCAAGAAGCGATACTTTCCAGAAACTCTCCATTTTTTTGTGCATCACCGGAACGATAAAGCCGAACGGCAGAAAACCGATCACATTGCCCGCCAGATTTAAAAATGCGGCAAGGAATCCCACCTTTTCGCGGTAAATCCAGAACCGTCTGATTTCCTGAAACGGCACCAGATTGTAACGGTAATCCAGTTCAAAAAAGTTTCTTCTCCCGTATTCTTCTGCAAAAAACAGAAAATAAACGAGCGCAAGAAGATACACCAGAAATAAAATCCGTCCCACAACGCGGATTCTGGCTTTCGTCTCCTGCTTCATCTTCGTTTCCCCTTTCTGCGTTGTTCTCCCCTCTGCTATCAGAAACGCCGGCATACCTCATCGGCGCACGCGCTTCCGAAATATCCCGGCATTTTTTCTTTTTGAAAGGCGCTTTTAGAACATGATTTCCCCGCGTCGTTTCAGCAGGCCTGCCCCGCTTACGATCATCAGAACACCGGTTGCCACGCCAACAACAACCAGTACGGCGCCCATAGCGATATTTCCGCCGCCGACACGTCCCATGGTTTTATAAATCTTTTCATTCATAGCGCAAAACTCCCTTTCCCGGTGTACCGCATCTTATTTCACGCCGTACTCCTCATAATATGCATCAATGGCAGCCTTCATCTTGTCATCGATCTGAATTTTGCCCTGGCATGGACGGTTGTACAGATACGTGATAACGTCCTCCATGGTTACAATGGCATTTGCCGGGAAGCCATAGGTTTCCTGGATTTCCTCGAGTGCGCTCTTATCGCCTTTTCCGCGCTCCATACGGTTTAAGGATACCATCAGACCTTTGATCTCCACATTGCCCTGTGCCTGGATGATCGGGAACGTCTCCTCGATGGATTTTCCGGAGGTGGTAACATCCTCGATGATGACAACGCGGTCGCCGTCTTTAATTTTGCTTCCAAGCAGCAGTCCTGCATCTCCACCGTGGTCTTTGGCTTCTTTCCGGTTGGAGCAGTAACGTACTTCCACACCGTAGAGATCATGAATCGCAATGGCGGTTACAACGCTGAGCGGGATTCCTTTGTAGGCCGGTCCAAACAGAACGTCGAAATCCAGTCCATAATTGTCATGGATTGCTTTTGCATAATACTCGCCGAGACGTTTTAACTGGCTGCCGGTTACGTAAGCGCCTGCATTCATAAAGAACGGGGATTTTCTTCCGCTTTTCAGGGTGAACTCTCCAAATTTTAATACCTGGCTCTCGACCATGAATTCAATGAACTCTTTCTTATACTGTTCCATTTTATTTTCCTCCATATTTTCAGGGGAAGGCATCGGTTCTCGCATGCCGCCCGTTTTTACTTCTATTCTGTTCTATACTACCATAAACGCCTCTGTTTTTCCAGTCCAGACACAGGATTTCGCATAAAAAACATAAAATCCACACAAATAAATTTCATTCTCTGACGCAAAAAATCCCTCCGCCCAGAGAACGGAGGGATTTTGATATGTTTTCTTTTTAGAAATCTACTTCTGTATCATAGTAGCAGCATTTCAGCAGTTTTTCCATCTCTTCAACAGATGGCTGTCTCGGGTTGGATCCGGTGCAGGCATCGGCGATGGCATTTACAGCGATGTCGTGCAGTCTCTCCAGGAATACGTCTTCCGGAACGAAGCCCTGCTCGGTCGGATAGCTGTCTTTTCCGTAGTTCTTGATGCAGTGCGGAATGTTCAGTTTGTCGTTCATGCCGCGCAGATAGTCAATGAGGAGTTTTACTTTCTCTTCCGTTGTCTCGCCGCCAAGTTTCATCTCGTCAGCGATCACTGCATAACGTTTTGCTGCAGTCTCGTCTTTTGCGTTGAACGCGATAACCTTCGGCAGGTACATAGCGTTTGCTGCGCCGTGGATCAGGTGAGCGCCATAATCAGCGAATGCTGCGCCTGTTTTATGTGCCATGGAGTGAACAATACCAAGAAGTGCATTGGAGAATGCCATACCAGCGAGGCACTGTGCGTTGTGCATGCTGTCACGTTTTGCCATATCTCCGTTGTAGGAATCTACCAGGTCTGCCTGAATCATCTTGATTGCATACAGTGCCAGCGGATCGGTGAAGTCACAGTTCGCTGTGGAAACGTATGCCTCGATTGCATGGGTCATAGCGTCCATACCGGTGTGAGCAACTAACTTTTGCGGCATCGTCTCTGCCAGATCCGGATCTACGATTGCAACGTCCGGCGTGATTTCGAAGTCTGCCAGCGGGTATTTGATACCTTTTTCATAGTCTGTGATAACTGCGAACGCGGTTACCTCGGTTGCTGTTCCGGATGTAGAAGAAATTGCACAGAAATGAGCTTTTCTGCGGAGTTTCGGCATTCCGAATACCTTGCACATTTCTTCGAAGGTGATGTCTGGATACTCGTATTTGATCCACATTGCTTTTGCTGCGTCGATCGGAGATCCGCCGCCCATTGCTACGATCCAGTCCGGCTGGAACTCTTCCATCGCTTTTGCTCCGCGCATAACAGTCTCGACTGACGGGTCAGACTCGATTCCCTCAAAAAGCTGTACTTCCATGCCGGCTTCTTTCAGGTAGTCTACTGCGCGATCCAGGAAACCGAAACGTTTCATGGAGCCGCCGCCTACACAGACGATTGCACGTTTTCCTTCAAATGTTTTCAGTGCCTCTAAAGCACCTTTTCCGTGGTATAAATCTCTTGGTAATGTAAATCTTGCCATTGTTCAGAACCCCTTTCTTGTTTTGCTTCTGATGGACAGCTCCGGCAGATCAGATCAGCAGAATTTCTGTTTTTCCTGCTCTCTGTTTGAACCGCCTTTTGTCTTTTGTTTTCGACTTTGTTATTATTATAACAAACTTTTTCAGGGATTTCCAATACAAAAATGATATTTCCTGATGTCAATTATATATGTCTTATTTACTCCCATGCCGCCCGCGATGCCTGTTTTTCACGGTACATCGCTCTTTTCCTCCAGCTTTCCGTTTCCAGATAATTCCAGTTGTAAAGCCCCGTCAGTTTATCTTTATACTCCCACCCAGAAAAATCTGTCAAATTTCACCACACACAATCACATTTAATTTTACATTTCACGAAAAAACACTCCCAACCACTTTCAGCGCCTCCGCCAGATCCTTTCGAAAATCCTCATCCCCTCTCCGCAGACTATTCACCCTGCACCCAAACACCCTCTCATGCCCCGTACAGTGCAGATACCTGCCGTCCCCCAGATACATCCCCACATGCCCCCTCCAGAACAGCAGATCCCCGGCCTTCGCCCGTTCCTCCACCAGACACATCTCCTCCCCTTCTCTCCAGATCGCTTTCATCGGATACCCTTCCCTGATATCCGCATCCCGCCAAATCAAAACCCCATTCATCAAATACACCATAAACACCACACCCGAACAGTCAATCCCATCCGCCGCCTTCCCGCCCCACCGGTACTGGCATCCAAGATACCCCTTCGCACACTCCACAACCTTCCTCCGAAACTTCTCTTCCGACCACCCCTCCGGAATCCCCTGCTCCACAAAAAACCTCTCTTCCGATTTTCCCCACAAAAACCGATCCGAATCCAGTCTTTTTCTTAATGCCACCTCCGGCACAAACCCACTGATCCCATTCGCCAGTTTCACCCTGCAATACCCATTCTCCGTCTCCTCCATTTTCTCCACAAAACACCCCCGTCCCAGCGTCTCCAACATCCGCGACTGCACCCGCGCTCCCCTCATCACATCCGCAAACCCGCGTGTCACCACATACGTATTCCCTGCCTTTTCCCTCTCCTCCATCCACTCCCGGCTTTTCTCTTCAATCAAATTTCTCTCCATCCACCCCCGATACCCATAATGCGTCCAAACCTCAATCCAATCCCTCTCATCTTCCCACATCACGCTCCATCCAAAAAACACCTCATCCACCACATCAACCACATTCTTCTCATACAAAAACGCCCGCTTCACTTTAATGATCCCATACTTCATCTCACATACCACCTTCCATTTTCTATATACTATGCACCCACCACAACACTCTCACGCCGATCCGCCCCCGGCGGATCCAGACCTACTTCGTTTCAGCTCCACACAACCAGACCTCACTGGAATTTGCGCCTGCCGTGTGGCGGGCATAGAAAAAGAGGGCAGAAACTGTGAGCCCGGAACAGGTGCAGGAAAATGGGATGCTTCCCGTTTCCCCGTGCCTATTCTGAGCCACAGTTCCGCCCTCTTTTTCTCGCCCGCCGCACCGCAGATGCGAAGCCGCTCGAGGCCGTCCGTCTTATCTCACCGCCCCGATCAGCGAATTAATATCGTCAACCTTATGCCTTCTCATATACTCTTCGATACCGCGAACCGTTTCAACAGTCGCATACGGATTAAAGAAATTCGCCGTCCCAATCGAAACCGCCGTAGCCCCCGCCAGAATAAACTCCAGCGCATCCTCCGCCGACGCAATACCGCCCATACCAATAATCGGCACTTTCACTGCCTGCGCCACCTGATACACCATCCGCACCGCAATCGGCTTCACCGCCGGCCCCGACATACCGCCAGTCTTATTCGCAATCGCAAACTTCTGCCGTTCAATATCAATCTTCATCCCAGTAAGCGTATTGATCAGCGACAGCACATCCGCCCCGCCGGCTTCCGCAGCCCGCGCCATCTCCGTAATATCCGTCACATTCGGGCTCAATTTCATAATAATCGGCTGCTTCGCATATTTTTTAACTTCTCTGGTGATCGCCTCCACCGCTTTCGGATCCTGTCCAAACGCAATACCGCCCTCCTTCACATTCGGGCACGAAATATTAATCTCCAGCAGATCCACCGGCTCCGAAGTCAATCGCTCCACAACCTCACAGTAATCCTCCGTCGTCCGTCCACACACATTCACCACAATCTTCGTGTCAAACTGTTTCAAAAACGGAATATCCCTCTCACAGAACACATCAATACCAGGATTCTGCAGTCCGATCGCATTCAGCATTCCGCCGTAAACCTCCGCAATACGCGGCGTCGGATTCCCCGGCCACGGCACATTCGCAACACCCTTTGTCACAACCGCGCCAAGCTCCTTCAAATCCACAAACTCACTGTACTCCGCGCCGGAGCCAAACGTACCAGATGCCGTCATAACCGGATTCTTCAGTTCCACACCCGCCAGATTCACACTTGTCTTCATCGCTTTTTCTCCTCCTCGCGTCACTTACAGCTCAATTTCCGTACTTAAAAAGACCGGTCCGTCCTTGCAGATCCGCTTGTTGTGCACATGTGAATGACCATCCACCTCAGTCGACTGGCAGACACACGCAAGACATGCGCCAACGCCGCACGCCATCTTCTCTTCCATCGAAATCCAGCATGGAATTCCCTTTTCCAGACCGTACGCCTTAATCGCACGCAGCATCGGAGCCGGACCGCAGGCAAAAATTACATCTGCTTCCAGATGATCCTCGCGCACCGCATCCATCACATTGCCCTTCACACCGGCACTTCCGTCCTCCGTTGCAATATGAAGATCGCCTGCCGCAGCAAACTCCTCATTTAAGAACAACTCATCGCGGTAACCACAACAGATGATCGTGTCCGTTCCAAGATCCTTCGCCGTCTGCAGCATCGGCGGAACACCGATACCGCCGCCCATCAGCATCACACGTTTTCCCTTACCTTCCTCGATCGGGAATCCATTTCCAAGCGGCCCTAAAATATCAACCTCATCCCCCGCTTTCAGATGCGAAAACTCCTCCGTTCCTGCACCTGCCACACGGTAGACAATCCGAAGTCTTCCTCCCTCTCGGTCGATCTCACAAAGAGAAATCGGACGCGGCAGAAGACGGCTGCCATCTTTCGAAAACAGAGAAATAAACTGGCCGGCCTTCGCCTCTTTCGCAATCACTTTCGTGGAAATCCACATACTGTAAATTCCTTTTGCAATGCACTCCTGACTTTCCACAGTACAGCATTCCTTGATTTTCATAAGCTGAACACTCCTTTTATTTTCTTGAATCGGCGAAAAGCCCAAAATATCCTCCGGCAGACATAACATCTACCCGGCAGACCTTCTGAGCTTTTCACCCTGTATTCTTATTTTGCAGCAGCAAGCGCCCCGCTGATATCCTCAACCATATCCTTTACAGCTGCTCTCGAAGCATCCGCAAAGTTCTCAGTGCCAAACTCGGCATATTTTTCCTGTTTGTAAGCAGCGATAATACCTCTCGAAGAGTTTACGATTGCACCCAGTCCGTCCTCATTGAAGAAGTGAACGAGGTCTTTTCCCTTTCCACCCTGTGCACCGTAGCCCGGTACCAGGATGTAGGATTTCGGCATTACCTTACGCAGCACCTTGCCCATCTCCGGGTACGTAGCGCCGACAACAGCTCCCACATAACTGTAATCATCGCCCATGTGCTCCTCGCCCCACGCGGCAACCTGCTCGCCGACCCACTCATACAGCGGACGTCCGTCGATGATGCGGTCCTGGAACTCGCCGCTGGACGGGTTCGAGGTTTTTACCAGAACAAAGATACCTTTTTTCTCCTCTTTGCAGACCTTGATGAACGGTTTTACGCCGTCAGATCCAAGATACGGATTGACAGTTGCAAAATCCTCATGGAATCCGGCGTAGGATTTGCTTCCCACCTGCACGTGGCCGAGGTGGCCGACTGCATACGCCTCAGAAGTAGAACCGATATCGCCTCGTTTGATATCGCCGATGACAACGAGACCCTTTTCCTGGCAGTAGGAAACGGTCTTCTCATACGCTGCCATTCCCGGAACGCCGAACTGCTCATACATGGCAACCTGCGGTTTTACAGCCGGAATCAGATCGTATGTTGCGTCGACAATCGCTTTATTGAACTGCCAAACGGCCTCTGCAGCTCCTTCGAGTGTCTCTCCGTACTCGGCAAATGCCTTTTTCTGTACGTGCTCCGGCACATAGTTCAGCATCGGGTCCAGACCTACGACGATCGGTGCATTTGTTTTTTTAATGTTTGCAATCAGTTTGTTAATCATCTGCTTACTCTCCCTCTTCTTTCTTTTCTTATAGAAATTACTCAGCTTCGTATACAATCTTGCCGCCGCATACGGTAGCCATAACTTTTCCTTTGACTTTCTTGCCGCCGAACGGAGTGTTTTTGCCCTTGGAAACAAACTCCTTCGGATCGATCAAATACTCTGCTTCCGGATCGATGACAACCACATCGGCGTCCATGCCAGGTGCAAGAGAACCTTTCTTGTCCAGGTGCAGGATTTTTGCCGGATTGTAGCTCATCTTCTCCGCCATCTGCATCGGGGTGATGATCTCGGTATCCACAAGTTCGGTGATGGTAAGAGCCACGCTCGTCTCCAGTCCGACGATGCCGAACGGAGCTTTCTTGAAGGACTCCTGTTTCTCGGTCAGCGCATGCGGTGCATGATCGGTGCTGATGACATCGAAGACATCGTCTTTCAGACCCTGGCGCAGTGCCTCGAGATCCTCTTTCGTACGGAGCGGCGGATTCATCTTGTAGTTGGTGTCGCCCTTTACGATGTCGTCGCTGCAGAGGGTAAAGTGATGCGGGCAGACCTCGGCGGAAATCGAAACGCCGGCCTTTCTCGCCTCACGCACCATATCCACGCTCTCTTTGGTCGAGCAGTGGCACAGATGCAGGTGTGCACCTGTCTCTGCGGCAAGTACGATATCTCTTGCAACAATCGTGTTCTCTACGGAGTTTGTGATGCCCGGCAGATGCCACTCTCTCGAGTTTGCATCCTCATTCATGCAGCCGCCGTTTACGAGGTTCTTGTCCTCGCAGTGAGCCAGCACCGGAATGTTTTTCTCTGCGGCAATCTCCATGGCCTCTTTGTAGAGCAGCGCGTTCATAACGGATTTTCCGTCCTCGCTGATCGCCGGGATGCCGGCTTTTACCATGCCCTCGATATCGGCGAGCTCTTCACCCTTCTGTCCTACTGTGATGGCGCCTGCCTGCAGTACATTAATCGGAGAAAAACGGTCTGCTTTGATCGTTACATAGTTGACGCGGTCCGGGCTGTCGATGACCGGTTTTGTATTCGGCATCGCTACCAGCGTTGTCACGCCTCCTTTTGCTGCTGCTTTCGAACCGCTTTCAATATCTTCTTTATATGTCTGCCCCGGGTCGCGGAGATGTACATGCATATCGATGATGCCAGGCATTACATAGCAGCCTTTTGCATCTATTACCTGCGCATCTTTTACGCGGATTCCTTTTTCAACCCGTGTAATAACGCCGTTTTCGATCAGAACATCACTGATTTCGTCTTTTTGGGTGGCCGGGTCGATGACCTGTCCATTTTTGATTAAGATACTCATCTTACGTTCTCTGATCCTTTCTTTTCTTCTGGCCGTCGTCCGACCATTTATTCCTTTTTATAATACACGAAATCTTTCCTGAAATAAAGAGTTTTTTCTTGACTTTTTTGATTTGCAAGATTATAATAGTCTCAATCGAGAAGATGTTGAGATGTAATACGTGGTCACTAGCTATTAGAGATTATATTAGCATTCACCTTCAATATAATCTGTAATAGCTAGTGAATTTTTTTACCAAAAGTTCACTCGCTTATGGGGGAACATATGCATTCCCACATCATGCTTATTTTTTAATTTTATGGAGGTAACTCACAATGAACAAGGGAACAGTGAAATGGTTTAACGCAGAGAAGGGCTATGGCTTCATCACAGGCGAAGACGGAAACGATGTATTCGTACATTTCTCCGCTATCCAGGGTGAAGGATTCAAAACTCTTGACGAAGGTCAGGCGGTTACTTACGATCTTACCGAGGGTGCTCGCGGAATGCAGGCTTCCAACGTTGTTAAATGCTAATTAACCATAAGCGAAAGGCCGGGGGATGTATGTCCTCCGGTTTTTTAATTTACGCGGGCAACGAGCCAAAGTCCATGCCCGCACGAGACCTTGGCGACTGCCGCGATAACTTGAGAAACTCGCGGAGCGTGTTTCTCATAGTTTTTTTCTAAATCTCTATAACAAAAGCGCTTATCACTCCGGGATTTTCCCGTCTGTGGTAAGCGCTTTTACTTTCTTTAACAATTCTGCTTATTCCGCTGTACTTTCGCTGATGGAATCTGCTGTGCTGTCACTTGCCGTATCTGCTGTGCTGTCCGAAGATGTATCGGAAGCATCAGAGCTGTCGCTGGTGTCATCTGCACTGCTGTCGCTGGATGTGTTAGTCTCGCTCAGATAATTCTGAATATCCGTCACGTTCATCGTTGTGGTTTCTTTCGTGCGGTTCGCCTTTTTCTCTGCTACCGAGTTCTGGTAAACAGCAACGGAGAACCAGCCGATCAGGGTAGCCAGAACAACGACGAAAGCGGTAACTTCCAGTCTCGTGATCCATCTTTCACGTCTCATGATTTTCTCACGGTTCGCTTTTTCCTTTTTATAGCGGTCAACTTTTTCCTGACTCATGGTTCTACTTCTCCTTTGATTTCTAAAAAGTGCTCGGCGGCACTTTCAAACATGTTGAAAATTATACTACATTTTCAACAAAAAGGGAAGAGAAAAGTTATAATGCAATGATAATTCCGCCGTCATTTGCATACATACTGCTGACGCCCTGGGTATCGAGTACGAAGACATCCTGTACCGCAAGGCGCTCCAGAAGGGCTTCTTTTACCATCTCGGCGCGCTCCGGGCAGTTGCAATGAGAGATGGCAAGCGTTTTGTTTTCTACATGCTGTGCGTCATTTACAATGGCATCGACCATTTTCATCAGTGCTTTGTTGATGCCGCGCGCCTGATCGAGCTGTACGATATCGCCCTCCGATGTGGCTCCCATAACCGGTTTGATCTTAAGCGCGGATGCAACAAGTGCTTTTGTTTTGGAAAGGCGGCCGTTTTTCCGCAACGTTTCGAGATTTTCCAGCACAAAATAGGTATGCTGTGTGCTGATGTAGAGTTCTACTGTCTCAACTACACGTTCAAAGCTCATACCGGCTTCTTCACACTCCACGATTTTTTTCACAATCAGTGTCTCACCGATGGATGCACTTCTGGAATTAAACACATGAATTTTCAGGTCCTCATCTTCTTCCTGTGCCAGGTTGGCTCCAAGCACTGCACTGTTATAAGATCCGCTGAGCTGTGCGGAAAGCGTTACCGCATAGCAGTGCTTTGCCCCGTTCAGAAATGCCGTGCGGAAATACTCCGGAGACGGGCATGCGGATTTCGGGCACTCCGGGCATTCCGCTACTCTCTTTAAAAAATATTTCTGGTCGAATGTCTCGTCATCCAGAATGGATTCTCCGCCGACTTCCAGGGTCAGCGGTGCAATTTCAATATTTCCTCTTTTTTTCATATCTGCTGTCAGTTCACAGCAGCTGTCTGCAACAATGTGAAAACTCATATATTTTGTCCCTCCAAACTTGATTCCGCTTTTTCTCACTGCGGACGTTTCGTATTTCCAATCACCGCTCTTTTTCAAACCTTCCTGAACTAGGGACGAATTCGACACAGTGAATTTTTTGATATTTTGTCATGTAGTTTTGATAACTACATTTTATCATAACACACTTAGTGCTCCATTGCAAAAAGTTTTTTCCCAATAAAAGTTTTTCCGTTAAAAGTTTTTTCCTTTTCTTGTCGCACTCCCCTTTTTGCGGTATACTACGGTCATACGGCTTTTTTGTTTATGGATATTTTTCCATTGCTTATTTTCAGGAGGTGGTACGTATGGAATGGACTTTTTCGGATTCGGTCCGGCTTTCCCTGCTTTCGTTTTCGGAAGCTTCCAAAGCCTGCGCGGCGCTGCCCGGATTTTCTCTTTTCCGGCGCAGTCTGCAGCCGGAGCGCATCGAATACTGCCGCGCAGAGCTGCTGCCTGACTGCCTGGTCGGATCGCTTGCCGTCCCGGACAAGACGCATCCGCTTCACCTTGCATTCTCGCTTGCGTTTTATCTCGACCGGGGGCAGCTTATTCTGGCAGCCGACGAACAGACACTTCCGGCTTTGCAGAGCCTCCTCTTCCCGGAAGAACCGCTCGATACTTCCGATGTCTTCCACCTGTTTTTCTCGTTTCTGGAATCGCTGATCCAGGAGGATATGCTCTATCTGCAGAATTTTGAGAAGCGCCTCGCGACAATCGAGGAGTCTCTTCTCGACACTCTGCCAAAAGAGCTGCAGCGGACCCTGATCACGATCCGTCGGGAGCTGCTCGTGTTCCATGCCTATTACCAGCAGCTTCTCGACATGTGCGAAATACTCTCCGAGGACGAAAATCACTTTCTTCCCCCGGAATGCGCCCGTCAGTTTTCGCGCCTTGGAAACCGCGTGGACCGTTTGTACGACCACACCCAGATGCTGCGGGAGTACGCCCTGCAGATCCGCGAGATGCAGCAGGCGCAGATCGACCTGCGTCAGAACGATACGATGCGGATTCTGACGGTCGTCTCGACGATCTTTTTCCCGCTTTCCCTGATCGCCGGCTGGTACGGCATGAATTTTACGCATATGCCTGAGCTTTCTGCCCCGTATGCGTACTTCATCCTGATCGGCGTCTGTATTCTCATTGTTGCTGTTGAAATTTGGTATTTTAAAAAGAAAGGCTGGTTTTAACTACGGATGATTATCCTGCAGATTACACAGTTAAAGAATTTTATGAACACTCTGCTCCGTCTCGAGACATTTGACCGCTTTCCCGTCTCCGAGGCGTCGATCACAACGTTTACGACGTTCTCCATCGACGGCAGTCTTCACACGGACTTTTTCGATCCCGATGACGCGCAGCTCTTAAAAGAAAAAGGGCGGACGCGGCTTCTCTGGAAAGATGTGAAATCGTTCTGCTATTCCGTCATCAAAGGAAAACGGACACCCCTGCAGTTCAAATTTGTGTTTCAGCTTCCGCAGGCGGCGTGCGAAAAAATGATCGCGGACCATGCGCTGCCGCTGGAAATAGAGAACGTGTTTGGATGCTTTCTGAATTTTCAGTATAAGGACGGAAAACTCTTACTTACCACCGGAACTTCCCTCAAAATCTTTACGATGGACAAGTCGCTCGACCGCGTCTTCGATGAGGAAGTCCGCCAGTTTCTGCTGAAAAATGAAATTGCATTTGAAGAACAGATATAAAGACAAAATACTTATTTAGAAAGGTTCTCTTTTTATGAATCAGATTATTATGTGGATCATGGCCGTCGGCGCGGTACTCGGCGGTGTCGACCGGATCGCTGGCAATCGCTTCGGACTTGGAAAACGGTTTGAGGAGGGCTTTACGCTGCTTGGACCGACGGCACTTTCCATGTCGGGCATCATCTGCCTCACCCCGCTGCTCTCCCGCTTTCTCCGTTTCGCCCTCGTTCCCATCTGGAACTTTTTTGGGCTGGATGCGGGACTTCTCGCCGGCATTCTCGCCATTGACATGGGCGGCTACCAGCTCGCCGGAGAGCTTTCGGCATCGCAGGAGATGGTGCGCTACGCAGGACTTGTGATTGCGGCGACGCTTGGCTGTACCATCACCTTTACGATTCCGGTCGGCATGGGAATGCTGAAAAGCGGCGACCGCCTCTTTTTCTCCCGCGGCATGCTGATCGGCACGGGCACGCTTCCCGTCACGATGATCGTCGGCGGACTGCTCTCAGGACTCTCTTTTCTGCAGATCGTACTTCAGTCGCTCCCGGTGCTCCTCTTCTGCTTTCTGCTGATGTTCGGCATCTGGCGTTTTCCGGAGCAGACCGTGCGCGCGTTCACGGTATTTGCAGATGTGATCCGGCTTCTGACGACGATCGGCCTCATCGCGGGCGCGTTCTGCTATATGACCGGCTTTTCGCTGCTCCCGGACCTTGCGCCGCTGGAGGACGCGATGGCGGTCGTCTCGTCCATCGGCATTGTACTGCTCGGCAGCCTTCCGACGGCGGAGCTTTTACAGCGGGTGCTCAAAAAGCCGCTCTCTTTTATTGGAAGAAAAACCGGCATGAACGACAGCAGTGCCGCCGGCCTTCTGATGGGCATTGTCAGCCCTGTTCCGGCGATCACAATGATGGAAAAAATGGACGAGCGCGGAAAGATTGTAAACGCAACTTTCCTCGTCTCCGCCGCATCGACCATCGCCGCACATATGGGATTTACGTTCGGCACCGATCCTGATTTTGTCGTGCCGCTTCTCGTTGCAAAGCTCGCTGGAGGCATCGCCGCCGTCTGTGCCGCGCTGTTTTTCACGAAGAACTCTGCTTAATTGTTTGAGAGCATGCATAGAAACGCAATAAGACCTGCGCCGTTTGAAAGCGCAGGTCTTATTGCATTTCTTACTTATTTTCTATTTCTTATTTCACCATATCCTCTTTGATAATTCCATGCTCTTTTAAGAGATCTCCAACTACATTTCCATCTACCAGTTTCAGCAGAGGTTTTTTCAGCAGGTTGAGCGGTCCAGGAAGCTCGATTTCCAGCGGAGATTTTCCATCCATCAGTTTCACGGAGCTGTCCAGCAGATCGCGGATATCGTAAACGCTGCCCCATACTTCCGGCACGCCGCGGTCTACGCCGAGGAGTCCGTAAACAGCTTCCATTGCGGTACGAACGGAATACTCTGTCGTGAAGATGGTATCTCTTGGTGTCTCAGCGAACTGTCCGAGGAATGCGAAGTTGACGCAGCCATCCGGGATGACATCCGGGCGGTCGCCCTTTCTTCGTGGCATAAAGAATGCGGTGATATACGGCATCATGGTCGGTACGCAGACAGCGCTGTTCTCTGCCAGCTCCGGAATCTGGTCAACCGGCACGCCGAGGTGGTACAGCCACTCTTCGGTGATCTCTTTACCAGTGCACTCTTTCATCGGTTTCTTCACATAGTCGCCAGGTACGTCGGTGAACAGGCTGTAAACCCATACACATACCTTATCTTTATCCTGCTCTTTGAACTGTCCCTGACGGTTGATGGTCCAGCTTAAAAGCCACTTGGAATCCTGGCAGCTTACGATACCGCCGGTAACAACCTTTCCGGTTCTCGGATCACGTTTGCAGATATTGGTGATATACGGAATGATCTTATTGTCGAGAGTGGTAATTGTTGCGGATTCCCAGTTTGTCTTTGCAATATCGGAGCAGAATTTCTCCGGATGTCCAAAGGACGGATCCTGTTTTGCAATGTTTTTCCACAGGCTCCAGCAGCCGCTCGTGCGGACCTCTGCATCACCGTTCGGTGCATGGTTCTGATCGCCGTAGATCGTGCCTTCGGTGCAGCTTCCGTTGGTAACGAAGACGAGGTCATTCTCGGTGAGAACGATGCCTTTCTCGACGCCGTTTACCTTGCACTCAATGGCTTTTGCTACTTTCTTTCCATCGTTGATTTCAAAGATAACGTTGGTTACTTCGGTATTGAACTGGAAGTCTACGCCGGCATCCTCGAGGTATTTCTTCATCGGAAGAATCAGGGATTCATACTGGTTGTACTTCGTGAATTTCAGTGCGGAGAAGTCCGGCAGTCCGCCGATGTGATGAATGAACCGCTGGAAGTACAGCTTCATCTCCAGTGCACTGTGCCAGTTTTCGAATGCGAACATCGTTCTCCAGTACAGCCAGAAGGTGGAATTGAAGACTTCATCATCGAAAACATCCTCGATCGTCTTGTCGTACAGATCCTCGTCTCTTGTCATGAAGAGTTTCATGATCTCCATGCAGCCTTTCTGGCTCAGGTTGAACTTTCCGTCGGTATGGGCATCCTCGCCGCGGTTCTTCGTTGCACGGCACAGGGAGTAGTTCGGGTCTTTTTTGTTCAGCCAGTAATACTCATCAAGAACGGATACACCAGGTGTCTCAATTGACGGGATGCTGTGGAACAGATCCCACAGGCACTCGAAGTGGTTTTCCATCTCACGGCCGCCTCTCATGATGTAGCCGCGGGTCGGATCGTAGATACCGTCGCAGGCACCGCCGGCGATGTCCATGGCTTCCAGAATGTGGATGTGATCGCCTTTCATCTGGCCGTCTCTTACAAGGAAGCACGCTGCTGCGAGGGCTGCGAGGCCGCTTCCTACGAGGTATGCGCTCTTCTCATCGACGCCTTCCGGTTTTTCCGGTCTTGCGAAGGCTTCGTAGTTTCCGTTGGTGTAATAAATGCCTTTGCTGTTTTTCTTATCTTTTCCGCGCTCGGTGTTGCGGTAATCATTCTTTGGTTCTGATGTTACAGTGGTTGTCTCCGCTGCTTTTTTTGCTTCACTCTTGTTTTTTGCCTGCAGCACTGCTGCTCCAGCTCCGATGACTGCTGCTGATGCGATTCCGAATTTTAATCCTTTTTTTGACATAGACGTTCATCCTTTCTTTTCTAAATACGACTGCCGGAATGTTTTTTCGAATTTCCGGTTTGTATAGGTTATGCTGCTTTCTTTGTTTTACAAGTTTCTATTTGTGTTGCCATTGTCTGTTGACAATTTGAATCTTACTTCATTTTTCCCCGCTTTTCCATTTACAAAACAGGGCGGATGATTAAATTTTTATCATCCGCCCTGTTTTGTAAAGTGTAACTATATTTTATTTCTTTTTTCAAAATTTCGGATGGAATTGACGACATTTCCTTCCATCGTGCGGTGCATTTTTTCCGCAATCATATGGTAATCCACTTTCATTCCGTCTTTGATCCAGTCGAGCATGACACCGGTAAAGCTATACTTATAGAAATCTGCGATAAAACTCTGATCCGCCTCGGAGATGCCGGTTCCCTTTGCTTTTTCCTGTACGACACCGTACAGCAGATCGTGCGTCAGATGAAAGAGATATGTTTCGATCTGCTCCCGGCTTACAGAGTGATAGACATTCATAATAAATGGTTTATTCTCGAGCACTGCCTCAAAAATCTGCTGCAGGCCTTCCTGCCATGTCTCATACGTTTTCTTCCCCTGCAGCGCCTGCGTCGCATCCTCCAGGCACGACCATTCGACAAGATCGTAGATATCCTTAAAATGATAATAAAACGCCATCCGGCTGATGCCGCAGTCTGTCGTCAGATCGTTGATCGTAATTTTGTCCAGCGGCTTTTTCAAAAGCAGCTTTTTTAATGACGCTTCCAGCGCCGCCTTTGTCGCATTTGTCATGTATTTCCTCCATTTTTCTTTTATGTACCCTCGGAATCTTTCTGTTCGAAACGCTTCTATGCTTTTTCATTGTAGCATATCCATTCTCCAGAAACAACTGCGCAGCCCTTCTGATCAGACTTTACAAAAAGTTTAGAAAGTACCGTAATACCAGTAAATTCAATACTTTCCGTTGTTCTGTTAGCACTCTTTTTTCTCGAGTGCTAATTTTCCCTTGACTTTTCCCTGTGCCAGTATTACTATAACTATCAGAGCAGTAAAAAAGCTGCAGACATCTAAAAAAGCATGATATCCCCGCTTTGCTGGATCAAAATATTTTTATAAGAAAAGGAGTGTGTTTCTCATGAGTGCGAAACATGGAAATCTTTCAATCAACAGCGACAATATTTTCCCGATTATCAAAAAATGGATGTATTCCGACCACGATATCTTCGTCCGTGAGCTCGTTTCCAACGGCTGCGATGCCATCACCAAACTGAAAAAGCTGGACGGCATGGGCGAATATACTCTGCCGGATGACTACAAAGCAGCCATTCAGGTGATTGTAAACCCGGATGAGAAAACCTTAAAATTCATCGATAACGGTATCGGTATGACCGCAGACGAAGTCGAAGAATATATTACCCAGATCGCCTTCTCCGGCGCTACCGAATTTCTGGAGAAATACAAAGACAAAACGAATTCAGATCAGATGATCGGCCACTTCGGTCTTGGTTTCTACTCTGCTTTCATGGTAGCAGATGAAGTTCACATCGATTCTCTTTCCTATAAAGAAGGATCCACCCCGGTACACTGGACCTGTGACGGAAGCACCGAGTACGATATGTCCGAGGGCAGCAAGACAACTGTTGGTACCGAAATCACTCTGTTCCTGAACGAGGACTGCCTGGAATTCGCAAACGAATACCGTGTCCGCGAAGTTCTGGAAAAATACTGCTCCTTCATGCCGGTTGAAATTTTCCTGTCCAAAGCAAATGCGCCGCAGGAATACGAGACCATCGATGAAAGCGAATTAAAAGATGACGACGTTGTCGTAGAGCACATCCACGAGGACGCAAAATACGAAGAGAAAGAAAAAGAAGACGGAACGAAAGAGCAGGTTGAAGTTTCCCCGGCCAAAGAGAAAGTAAAAATCAACAAACGCCCGGTTTCCATCAGTGATATCCACCCGCTGTGGACCAAACATCCAAACGAGTGCAGCGATGAGGATTATAAAGAATTCTACCGCAAAGTCTTCAACGACTACCGCGAGCCGCTGTTCTGGATCCACCTGAACATGGACTATCCGTTCAACCTCAAAGGTATCCTCTACTTCCCGCGTATCAACACCGAGTACGATTCCATCGAGGGAACCATCAAGCTGTACAACAACCAGGTATTTATTGCCGACAACATCAAAGAAGTCATTCCGGAATACCTGATGCTCTTAAAAGGCGTCATCGACTGCCCGGATCTGCCGCTGAACGTATCCCGAAGCGCACTGCAGAACGATGGATTTGTCAAGAAGATCTCCGAGTACATCTCCAAGAAATTCGCTGACAAGCTCTCCGGCATGTGCAAAACCGACCGTGAGAATTACGAGAAATACTGGGATGATATCAACCCATTCATCAAATACGGATGCATCAAGGACGAGAAATTCTCCAAGAAGATGATGGACTATATTCTGTTCAAGAACATCGACGGAAAATATCTGACTCTTGAGGACTGCATCAACGAGAATAAGAAAGAAGAAGCTCCTGCAGAGAACACCGAGGAGAAGGCTGAAACTACGGAGAATACCGAAAATACGGAAAACGCTGACGAGAAGAAAGAGCCGGAAAAAACGACTGTTTACTACGTCACCGACGAAGTTCAGCAGAGCCAGTACATCAACATGTTCCGCAGCCAGGGCATGGATGCTGTCATCCTGAAACACAACATCGACTCCGCTTTCATCACCCATGCAGAGCGTTACAACGAGCATGTAACCTTCCAGCGCATCGATGCAGATCTGACCAACGATATGAAAGACGAGTCCGGTGAGGATCTGACCGACGCTACAAATACTCTGACCGATCTCTTCCGCAAAGTCCTCGACAAGAAAGATCTGACCGTCAAAGTTGAGAACCTGAAAGACGAAAATGTATCCTCCATGGTAACGCTTTCCGAGGAGAGCCGCCGGATGCAGGATATGATGAAGATGTATGGCATGACCGGCATGGATCCGTCCATGTTCGGCGGACAGGAAACCCTGATCCTGAATGCAAAACATCCGCTCGTTCAGTATATTCTGAAGAATGGCGAGAACGACAACACATCCCTGTTCTGCGAGCAGCTGTATGATCTGGCAATGATCAGCCACAAACCGCTCTCTCCGGACGAGATGACAAAATTCGTAAGCAGAAGCAATCAGATTATGATGCTCCTTGCAAAATGATAAAGCACAGGCACAGCAAAACGCACCTCTTATAAAACACGCCGGATTTCTGGAATTTACCAGATGTCCGGCGTGTTTTTTCCTGCTTTTTTACTTTACGATTTCTGATCCAGATGGTAGAATAATTCTATTCGCCCTATTGAAAAATAAGGAAAATCACACGAAAGGTCTGGTATTTATTTCTATGAAAAAAGGAAAGCCATCCGCCCTGCTCCCGATCGCCGTTTTTCTGGTGTTTTATCTGGGGCTCGGCATTTATTCCGAGTATATTTTAAAAATTCCGATGGGCTTCTACAACATCCCCATCGTCGTCGCGTTTCTGGCAGCGATCCTCGTCGCCTGTCTGCAGAACCGCAGTGTCCCGTTTGAAGAAAAGCTCGCCCTCATGGGACAGGGCATCGGGGACAAAAACATCATCACAATGCTGCTGATCTTCCTCGCCGCAGGCACGTTTGTCGGCGTTGTCGGAAGGAGCAGTGCAGAGAGCGTTGCCTATTTCATGCTCTCCTGGATTCCGGCAAAGTATGCCGTCGCTGTGCTCTTTGTCGTTGCCTGCTTCGTCTCCACGGCCATGGGAACCTCCGTCGGAACGATCACGCTTCTCGTGCCGATCGCCTCTGCTGTTGCCGAGACCTCCGGCTTTTCGCTGGCGCTCTGCGTCGCCTCCGTCATGGGCGGATCCATGTTCGGCGACAACCTCTCTTTCATCTCCGACACGACAATCGCCGCCTGCAACGGACAGGGCTGCGAGATGAAAGACAAGTTCCGCGAAAACTTCTGGATCGCTCTCCCGGCTGCTCTTGCCGCGCTGGCGCTGATCCTTGTAATCTCCTTCCGACAGGCGCCGGGCACACCGATCGTCCACGAATACCATCTGCTGCAGACGGTTCCGTACCTACTCGTGCTGATCGGCGGCATCGCGGGCATTCAGGTGTTTGTCGTACTCCTTATCGGTATTGCTTCCGGTGCCGTTATCATGCTCGGTACGGGACAGACGACGCTCTGGGATATGCTCTCCAGCATGGGAAGCGGCACTTCGGGTATGTTTGAGACATGTATGGTTGCGATTCTTGTCGCTGCGATGTGCGCGCTGATTCGGGAAAACGGCGGCTTTACTGTCCTGCTTCGTGCCATTCACAAAATCTTCCGCGGAAAAAAGGGCGGCCAGCTCGGTGTCGGCATTCTCGTCGCGCTGCTCGACATTGCGACCGCAAACAACACCGTCGCGATCGTCATGGCAAACCCGATCGCAAAGCAGATGTCCGAGGACTACGGCATCACCCCACGGAAAACGGCATCGCTCCTCGATACCTTCTCCTGCATCTCACAGGGCATCCTGCCGTACGGCGCGCAGATGCTCGTGGCGATTTCCGCGGTGCATGAACTGGGATATGAGCTCTCCGCCTTTGAAATCATGGCAAACCTCTTCTATCCGGTCATGCTGCTTGTCAGTTCGCTGATCTTTATCTTCGTTCTGCCGGATCGGAAAAATGCCGAAAGCAATGCTTAAAAAGTTCCGTATCGGATCAACTCAAAAAATCATGTTAAAATGCCCACCGATTTCACTTTTTCGTTTGATTGGCGGGCATTTTTTTGCTTTTTTTTGCAAAAATCGCCAAAATTGCAGTAACATTTACGGTTGAAATTCTTTTATGCGGGTAGTATAATCGGGGTCGTGACATTGAGAAGTAATGATGTTATGTGGGTTATGGGGAGAAAGGACAACAGACAAAGTGAAATTATTAAGACAGTTCCTTGTAATTATGGCGGTTTCGTTCATCGGAGAAATCCTGCACGCCGTGCTGCCGCTTCCGATTCCGGCAAGTATCTACGGCCTTGTGCTGATGCTGGCGCTTCTGATGACGGGGGCATTAAAACTTGATGCCGTCGAGGACGCAGGCAAGTTTATGATTGAGATCATGCCGGTCATGTTCATTCCGGCGGGCGTCGGCCTGATGGAATCCTGGGGTGAATTAAAAGCCGTTCTCGTTCCGGTTCTCGTGATTACGCTCGTCAGCACCATCGTCGTTATGGTTGTGTCCGGACGCGTGACACAGGCGGTCATCCGGCTGGAAAGGAAACACAAAGGAGGGGACGCAAAATGACAAATATGCTCTGTGAATCTGCATTTTTCGGCGTTGTCATCAGCCTTCTGGCGTATGAGCTCGGCATGCTGTTAAAGAAAAAATTTGGGCTTCCGCTTTTCAATCCGCTGCTAATTTCCATTGCAGTCGTCATTGTATTCCTTGCTGTTTTCGATATCGATTATCAGAATTATAATGACGGTGCAAAATACTTGAGCTATCTGCTGACTCCTGCAACGGTCTGCCTTGCGATTCCGCTGTATGAGCAGATGGAGGCATTGAAAAAGAATATCAAAGCCATCCTCGCTGGTATTCTCTCCGGCGTGCTGACGAGCCTTACCGTGGTTCTCGCGCTGGCGCTGATCTTCAATCTGAATCATAAAATGTATGTAACACTGCTGCCGAAATCCATCACAACAGCCATCGGCATGGGTGTTTCGGAAGAGCTCGGCGGTGCGGTGACGATCACGGTTGCCGTTATCATCATCACGGGTGTGCTGGGAAATATGCTGGCGGAGACGCTCTGCAAGCTGTTTCACATTGAGGAGCCGATTGCAAAGGGCATCAGTATCGGATCGGCCTCCCATGCGATCGGTACGGCGAAGGCCATGGAGATGGGCGATGTCGAGGGCGCGATGAGCAGCCTTTCGATTGCAGTTGCAGGTATTCTGACTGTGGTCGGAGCGTCGATTTATGCGATGTTTATCTAAAAACGAACACTGATAAAAAACAGAAAAAATCCGGGAATGGAAAGCAATGTAAAACTTTCCGTTCCCGGATTTTCTATCCCTGAAATTCTATAATTAAAAATTAAAATTCCGACTGCAGAAACTCTTCAATAAAAAGAAGCGCAGTAGCACTCCGGCCCTTCCGGGTCAATGCAGATATGCTCGAGCGTTCCGCTGTGCATCGAAAGCCCCATCGTCAGATCCTGCACAATCTGCTGCTTCGCCGTCTGGCGGTGCTCATAGATGTACTGATACACACTTTTCTTATTAATCTTTTTTAACGTAATTGTGGTAATACTCTTTTCGTTCACGCAAAAACGTCCTCTCTTTTACCGCTCCATCACATTGATCGACTCGATGCCGACGCTTCCGCCGCGCACGACTTCGATCTTGCCGAATTCCTCTTTCATCAGCTTCACAACTGCATCGTTTTTCGTCGCCGTCTGGACAAACTCGAGCAGCAGGCTGTCTTTTCCGTAGTCGATGACCTTCGCCTTGAACGTCTCAGCGATCTGGAACAGCTCAACTTTGTCAGCTGCGCTGCAGTTGAATACCTTGATATACAGAATCTCTTTCATGCGCACAAACACGTCGGTAAAGTCGATGACTTTGATGACCTCGACCATGCGGTTCAGCTGTTTTTTGATCTGCTCAAACGTCTCATCGTCACTGACCGTGGCGATCGTCATACGCGATACGGTCGGGTCCTCGGTCGTTCCGACGGTCAGGCTGTCCAAGTTATAGCTTTTTGCGGAAAAAAGCCCGGAAATCTTGGAAAGGACACCAACCTGGTTTTCTACGTACAGTGAAATCCATCTTTTTTTCATTCCCTTATTCATCGCGCTCTCCTCCTAACAGTCCATAATCATATCTTCGAGCGTTCCGCCCGGCTTGATCATCGGGTAAACCATCTCCTCCGGATCGATGATAAATTCGATGATCGTCGGAGTCTTGGTGTTTTTCTTCGCCTCTTCAAACGCAGCCGCGATATCCTCTTTCTTCATGACACGGATGCCTTTTGCGCCGTAACTCTCAGCCAATTTGATAAAATTCGGCGTGTATTCCGGGTACTCTTCTCCGTCTGTTCTGCGGGAAAGTGCACCGGCGCGCAGGTTCGTCATGCTGTACCGTTTGCCGTAAAACAGTTTCTGCCACTGGCGTACCATGCCGAGGTATTCATTATTGAAGATACACAGGATGACCGGCAGCTCCTCGAGAACGGCAGTCGCCAGCTCCTGAATATTCATCTGCATACCGCCGTCACCGGAAATCGCGATGACCGGTTTGTCCGGGTTGCCGATTTTTGCTCCGATCGCGCCCGGAAGGCCGTATCCCATCGTTCCAAGGCCGCCGGACATGATGATCTGGCGGTTTTCGGTAATGTCGACGTACTGACTTGTCAGCATCTGGTGCTGTCCGACGTCGGTGACGATGATCGCATCGTCAAACTGCTCGTTGATCGCGTTGAAAATATCGAGCGGTCCCATCACGCCGTTCTGGCGCATCGTCAGCGGATGCTCGTTCTTCCAGGCATCGATCTGGGCAAGCCATTTCGATGTGGAGCATCGCTCTACGTACTCTGCCATCTTCGTGATCGCCTCTTTTGCATCGGCTACGATCGGGATATCGACATGGATGTTTCGAGAGATCGAAGCGGTGTCTATGTCGATGTGGACGATCTGCGCGTGCGGGGCAAATTCATGCAGCTTTCCGGTGATACGGTCATTGAAACGTGTTCCGATCGAGAACAGCAGATCGCACTCGCTGACTGCCATATTCGCCGCATACGCGCCGTGCATGCCAAGGTTTCCGATGAACAGCGGATGTTTCGTGGAGATCGCGCCGCGTCCCATAACGGTTGTGACAACCGGCACCTGTGTTTTCTCGACCACTTCGCGGAACACTTCCTGCGCATGTGCGATGTTGACGCCGCCGCCGGCAAGGAACAGCGGGCGTTTTGCTTTCGAAAGCATCTTTAACGCACGTTTTAACTGGCCGATGTGAACGCTGGTGTTCGGTTTGTAGCCGCGGATGTTGACGTTCTTCGGATACTCTGCGCTGCCGAGCTCTGCCATGACATCTTTTGGAAGGTCAATGAGAACCGGGCCCGGTTTTCCGGTGCGTGCGATGTAGAAGGCCTCTTTGATGATGCGTCCGAGATCTTCACGGTTTCTTACCGTCACGCCGTATTTCGTGATGCTGCGGGTGATGCCGACGATATCAACCTCCTGGAATGCATCGTTTCCGATGAGGTGGCGGGCTACCTGTCCGGTGAAGCAGACAAGCGGAACGCTGTCGTAGTTTGCCGTTGCAAGACCGGTGACCAGGTTGGTTGCACCAGGGCCGCTGGTAACGAGGCATACGCCGACTTTTCCTGTCGTTCTCGCATAGGCATCCGCCTCATGCACCAGCGCCTGCTCGTGGCGCGGCAGAACGATTTTGATTTCATCCTGTTTGTAAAGCTCATCGCTGATATCAATGGTGCAGGCTCCCGGATAACCGAAGAGATACTCGACACCCTCCTCCTTCAGAGCCTTTACCAGAAGTTTGTTTCCTGTAATCTGTTTCATATGAAAACCTCCTGTTCTAAATTTGCTGCATAAAAAATCCCCGAACATAAAACACCTTTTCTGTGCCTTACGTTCAGGGAGAATGTTTCCATCCACGGTACCACCTGAATTCCAGAAGAATACACTTCTGCTCATTCCGTACAGGATTTAACTTTTTTCATCCGATACGGCATCCCGGTAACGTGGGAACTACGTTGTAGCCTACTTGGAAAACATTGCTGTCCGCTTTTTCTGTTCAGTCCACTGCTCGAGGGCTACTTCCGCAGGCACGCTCACGGAGATTCTCACCAGCCATCTCCTCTCTTTGCTTTGCGCCGCCAGGTACTCCTCCCTGTCACTGCATTTTAGGTTTTGTTTTTTCTTAAATTACTGTCTATTATAGTCGGAAATGCCGCTCGTTGTCAATCGTTTCGCGCCCTTTTCTTGACTTTTCGCCCTGCGCGTGCTTTACTTAATCAGGTTTGTCTAATTAAAATAAGGAGTTTATACCCATGATGATTACATACACACAGGAAGAACTCTCTTCCATTGTCCACGCATTTGCTTTCCCGGGAACGATTACAGACTGGACGCCGCACGGGAACGGCCATATCAACGATACGTTTCTGGTGCGCTCCACCGAAAACGGCGTCCTCCGCAAATCGATTCTGCAGCGCATGAACCGCACCGTTTTCCGCAATCCAACGGAGCTGATGCAGAATATTGCACAGGTAACATCATTTCTGCGGAAAAAAATCACAGCCGCAGGAGGAGATCCATTCCGCGAGACGCTGAACCTGATTCCGACGACAGACGATGCCTGGTTTTTCGTCGATGAGCGCGGAGAATTCTGGCGCGCATTTCTCTTTATTTCCGATGCGTCCTGCTATGATGCCGTGACAGATCCAAAGCTGTTTTACGAGACCGGTAATGCTTTCGGCCGCTTCCAGCAGATGCTCTCCGATTTTCCGTCCGCCTCTCTTTTCAAGACGATCCCGGATTTCCACAACACACCGCTCCGCTACCAGGCGCTTTTACAGGCGGTACAGGCGGATCCGAAAGGACGGCTGAAAAACGTTTCGGATGAGATGGCGTTTTTCCTCGACCACGCAGACGATTACGGCGTAGCCGAGCGCATGAAGGCCTCAGGCGAGCTGCCGCTCCGCGTAACGCACAACGATACGAAGCTGAACAACATTATGATTGATGACAAAACCGGCGAGGGCATCTGCGTCATCGATCTAGACACCATTATGCCGGGACTGTCGATCTTTGACTTCGGAGATTCCATCCGCTTCGGCGCGAATACGGCCGCTGAGGACGAACAGGATGTCTCGAAGGTGTCTCTTTCCCTTCCTCTCTTTGAGAGCTATACAAAGGGCTTTCTCGCAGGCTGCGCAGGCTCTTTGACCCGCGCGGAAGTCGAAATGCTGCCGATGGGTGCAAAATTAATGACCCTCGAATGCGGCATCCGTTTTCTCGCCGATTACCTGATGGGCGATACCTACTTCAAAACCGCTTACCCGGAGCACAACCTCGTACGGGCGCGGACACAGATCGCGCTTGTAGCGGATATGGAGGAGAAATGGGGCGAGATGGAGAACATCGTCGCACGGGCTTCGTTTTCCCACTAAGCACCCGCATAAATTCACAGCATCAAAAAGACACAGCTGGAAGTATCTTTCTGCCTCCTGCTGTGTCTTTTTTGTTAATATGTTTTATATTATGCTCTCGGAACGCTGACAATCCGCAGATCGTATTTCTTCAGCATCTCACCGCCCTGTACTTTCTCGCCGGTCAGGATATCTTCTTTTCCGTCGAAGACTGCCGGAAGCGGAATCTCCTCATCTTTGAAGTTGATGATAAAGTACAGATCCTCGCCGTCTGCCTGGCGTTTTGCGATCTCGAGTGCTGTTGCTTCTCCAATCACCGGCTGGATGGCTGCGCCGTCTGCTGCCATAGCAAGAACTTTTGCAAGGCCGCTCTCAGAAAGGTCGGTTCCGACATAATATACGGTTCCTTTTCCGAACTGATTTTTTGCAACAGCAGTCATGCCTGCATAGAAATCGTTCTCATACTGTGCGATTTCTTCAGCTCCTTCGAGGTGCATCAGGTCGCATACGAGACGGCACTCTTCCTCGGTTCCGTCTGCGAAACGGATCTTGTTTCTCTGCTCCGGTGCAAGAGCGTCGATCTCTTCTACCCATACGCCTGCCATTTTTCTGAGCGGTCCCGGGTATCCGCCGAGATGAACGTTGTCCGACTGTCCGACGATACCGCTCATGTAGGTGGTGATGAGGGTTCCGCCTGCCTGTACATAAGCCTCCAGGCTCTCTGCCACACCGTCTTTTACCATGTAGAGAACCGGTGCTGCAACGAGGTCATATTTGGAGAAGTCCGCGTCGATCGGGATCATATCGACAGCGATGTTCTTGTTATAGAAGTAATTGTACATCTGCTCGATCTTGTCTACGTAACGTAAATCGCGGTTCGGTCCGCTGGTGTACTCCAGTGCCCAGTAGTTTTCCCAGTCGAAGATGATGCCGACTTTTGCGTGGTTCTCGGAGCCCATCACACGGCTTCCGATTTTCTCCAGTTCTTTTCCGAGCTGGGTTACCTCACGGAAGACACGGGTATCTGCGGTTCCTGCGTGTGCGATAACAGCACCATGGAATTTCTCGCATCCGCCGACGCTTCTTCTCAGCTGGAAGAACTGAATCGTGTCTGCGCCGTGTGCAACGGTCTGATAGCTCTGTGCGCGCATCTGGCCCGGTTTCTTTAAGGAGTTGTACGGCTGCCAGTTCTGCTGGCTCGGAGTCTGCTCCATCAGCATGAACGGTGCGTCTTTGAGGCCGCGCATCAGGTCGTGGGTCATAGCTACGTGGCTCCATGGTGTATTGTAGCTCGGGTAGTTGTCCCAGGATACGATATCCATTTCTTTTGCCCACTTGAAGTAGTCGAGGCCTTTGTACGTTCCCATCAGGTTTGTGGTGATCGGGGTTTCTTTGTCGTATTTGCGGATCGCGTCACGCTCCATTTTGTAGTTGTTCAGCATGCCGTCGGAGTTGAAACGCATGTAGTCGAGGGACATTCCTGCAAATGCAGTGCCGCTTCCCCATGGCATTCCGTCTCCCAGATCGTTCGGCGGTACAATCTCGTCCCAGTCGTAGATGGTGTGGCCCCAGAACTCCATGTTCCATGCCTTGTTGACTTCATCGAGTGTTTTGTATTTTTCTTTCAGCCATACGCGGAACGCTTTTGCACAGTTCTCGCAGTAGCACTCGCCGCCGTACTCATTGCTGATGTGCCAACAGACGATGTTTTTGTTGTCGCCGTAACGCTCTGCCAGTTTTTCTGCCAGGCGTTTTGCATATTTCTGGAAAACCGGGCTGTTCGGGCAGGCATTGTGGCGATGACCGAATTTGTGATGGCGTCCTTCGAAATCGGTTCTTGCCACTTCCGGATAACGGTGTACCATCCATGCCGGGAGTGCGCCGGTGGATGTTGCCATGACGATCTGAACGTCCTCTTTTGTCAGGGTGTCTACGATCTCATCGAGTTCTGTAAAGTCGTACTCATTCTCGGACGGCTGGATTTTTGCCCAGGAAAATACGTTGATCGTGGTGCTGTTGATGCCGGCCTGATGGAAAAGTTTCATATCCTCATCCCAGATCTCTTTTGGCCACTGGTTTGGGTTGTAGTCTCCTCCGTATAACATTTTTTTGAATTTTGGCTGCATTTTTTTGATTCCTCCTGTGTTTGGATATCTCGTTTTGATGGCTCTATTATATACTGGTCTTTGTGAGAAAAGTATGATATGCTTGTCTAAAAAGTATGAATTTTCGAAACTCATTCCGGAATCTTATTTTAGACTTTTCTTTCAGAAAGGAACTGACTGTTATGCCTATTTTCTTTAAACCATCCGCCTCCGATTTTTCCCTCTCCGCTGACAGCATCGGCAACCGCTGGCTGCAGGAGCCCGTTGTGCGCCCGAACGGATTCCCCTTATATCACTGGATCCAGACGGAACGCGGCGAAGGGCTGCTGACCCTCGAAGGCCAGGAACTTTTGCTGAAACCAGGTGACGGTGTTCTGATTGCTCCGCATGTGCCGCATGAATACCGCGAAAACGACGGCAGCGGGATGTGGTTTACATCCTTTCTGACCTTTGACGGAAAGCTCTCCGATGATCTCTATAAAATCTGTGCCGTCTCGCCGTATCTTTTCGTTCCGGCCTCAGAGGGCGCGTGGTTTCAGGAATGGATTGACCGCATAATCGACTCACATTTTCTGAAAAATGACATCGACGATGCTGCGCTCTCCGTCGGATGCTTTGAGTTCCTGACACGCCTTTCCCAGCTCCGCACCGGCCTTTCCCGGACGGAGCACCCTCTGTATCTCCAGTATGTCCGCCCGGCAATGCAGGAAATCGAAAGTCATCTTTCCGACCCGCTCAATGTGGATGATCTCGCGGAACAGCTCCATATCACACCGCAGTATCTGACACGCCTGTTCCAGCGTTTTGTCGGCAGCTCTGTCCGCTCGTACATCAGCGTTCTGCGCATCAGCCGCGCCAAGGAGCTTCTCATCAGCCGTCCCTACACTACGCTCGACGGCATCGCCGCCCTCTGCGGCTACCGCGATGTCAGCTACTTTATCTCGGTTTTCCGCCAGCAGACCGGTACAACGCCGAAGCAGTTCCGGAAGCTGTACGGCATATAATCTGAAACACCCCTCTTTCCGGCACCAAAAAAGATCCTCCGTCTCATTTCACAGACGAAGGATCTTTTTTCGTTCTCTCTTATTTCATGCTTTTCAGAATGCTTCTCGCAACCGACAGTCCGTTTGCGCTTGCCTGCTGGAGGCCGCGGGTTACGGATGCGCCGTCGCCGATGGCGCGGAGGCCTTTGACGCTGGTGCAGAAGTCTTTGTCTACGACAACTTTGTTGGAATAGAATTTGACTTCTACGCCGTACAGCAGTGTCTCATCGCTGGCGATACCCGGTGTTACTTTGTCGAGGGCTTCGATCATCTCGGCAATGTCGACCATGATACGGTGCGGGAATACCAGGGAAAGGTCGCCCGGAACGGCATCTTTTAAGGTCGGGATCAGGTTATTGCGGCAGAGACGCTCTTCTGTCGTTCTTCTTCCGCGTTTGAAATCGCCGTACGTCTGAACGAGGATCTTGCCGTCGCAGAGCATGTTGGAAAGCTGTGCGATCTGTTTGCCGTACTCGATCGGGGTTTTAAATGGTTTCGTAAAGTTCTTGGATACCAGGAGGGCAAAGTTCGTGTTGTTTGTCTTGAACTCCTGGGATTTGTAGGCGTGGCCGTTTACAACTGCCAGACCGTTTTCATAATACTCAGTTGCCACCTCACCGGACGGGTTCGTACAGAAGGTACGCACTTTGTCGTCAAAAGTCGGGGTATAGTAAACGAGTTTTGCCTCGTACAGGTTCTTGTTCAGGAACTCCATGACCTCGTCGCGGACTTCCACGCGGACACCGATATCGACGGTTCCGACCTCGGTCTCGATGCCGTGGCCGTTGCAGATATGTGAGAACCAGTCGGCTCCCTCGCGGCCTACTGCGGAGACAATCTCATCTGCCTCGTAAACCATTCCGTCCTCAAGTGTTACAGCTGTCGCACGGCCGTCCTCGATCGTAATATCATTGACCATCGTGTTGAATTTCATTTCCACGCCGATCTCTTTTAAGTGATCCTCGAGGCGGCTGTAAATCTTGTAGCCCTCCTCAGTTCCGAGATGGCGGATTGGACATTCGATCAGCTTCAGGTTGGCGTTGATCGCTCTGCGGCGGATCTCACGGATCTCTTTTTCTTTATCGACACCGTAAACATTCTTGTCTGCGCCGAAATCCAGATAGATCTGGTCGGACTCATGGATCAGCTCAACCGTCTTTTCATATCCTAAAATCTCCGGCAGATTTCCACCGACATCCGGGGAAAGAGAAAGCTTTCCGTCGGAGAATGCGCCTGCTCCGGCAAATCCCGTTGTGATCGAGCACGGTTTGCAGTTCACGCATTTTTTCGTTTTTCTCTTTGGACACTGACGGCTCTCGATCGAACGTCCTTTTTCGATCATCAGCACCTTCAGATCCGGTTTTTCTTTCAGCAGTTCATAGGCACAGAAAATACCTGACGGGCCTGCGCCGATAATAATGACATCATATTTCATTCTTTTTTAATTTCCTCTTGTTTTTTATCCCATCACGATCAGATACTGACCGTCCGGCAGGGCAAAGACTTCGCTCTGCTCTTCTAATTCTGCATCCGACATTTCTTCCACGTCCATGCCCTCTTCTTCCATGTAGGCGCGCACGTCGTCCAGATTGTCGGCAACGACTGCAAAGCAGTCCTCCAGAAAGGCCTCTGCCTCATCGTAATTTTCAGCCACCGGCTCGTCGAATAACTGGCCCTGATTCATTAAAAATGTGTTGATGCATTCTTCAGTATATTCTCCCATTCTGGTTTTCTCCTCTGTTCGTTTTATTTTTCCTGATTCTTTCTGTGAAAAAGCGTTAAGATTTCCTCCGGCCGGTCGAGCAGCTCCATCGCATGGTTGTCGATCAGCTCCTGGCGCGGGCGGAATCCCCACGTCACACCAACGGTAAACATGCCTGCGGCGTTTCCGGTCTGCATATCCGTATTGGTATCGCCAAAGTACAGGCACTCTTCCGGTCTGGCACCGAGTGCGTCTGCAATCGCGAGCGCACCGATCGGAGACGGCTTTCTCGGGATTTCTGCGGTCTGCCCCTGAATCCGGTTGAAAAAGCCCGGTCCGTACACGCTCTCCACGACGTGGATGGCCGCCTCGTGCGGCTTGTTGGAACATACGGCAATCGGAACTTCTTCCCGCAGCGCGGTCAGGGTTTCCCGCATATTAGGATACGGTTTTACGTGATACAGCGGGTCCTCGTTGAACCACGCGCGGCCAAGGCGGATGCCCTCCTGCAGATAGTTGAGTTCTGCATCTCCGGCGTCTTTTAAAGTGCGCTCCACTGCCAGATCGAAACCGTCTCCGGCGTAAAAGTTGAAGGCTTCTACCGGGCGCGGCACAAGTCCAAAATGTTCCAGAACGCGGTTGACTGCGTGCGCAATCGACTCTACAGTGTCTGCGATGGTGCCGTCCAGGTCAAAGATACAAGCTTTTATCATATTCTGACTTCCCTTCTTTGTCTCTTTTGTTCTTCGATTTTCTTTCTTCTCTCTCTTCTTGTCCGCAATCATTATATCCTGTATTTTTTCCCTGCGCAACCATATTTTCTTTTCCGGCACTTTATGCTAAAATGAAACTGTTTTTCAGATTCTTGGAAAGGAAAAAAAGAGAATATGAATCAGACTGTGAAAATATTTTTTACCGATATGGATGATACCCTGCTGAATTCCGAAAAGCAGGTGACAAAAGAAAACATGGATGCCATTTCAGAGGCACTTGCTGCCGGCCACAAAATTGTGTTCAACACCGGCCGCCCGCTCTCCGGCTTTCTGCCGATCTTAAAAGAGCTCGGACTCGACCGCGAAGGCTGCTATGCCATCGCATTCAACGGCGGACTGATTTACGACTGCGCGGCAAAGAAAACGCTGTACCGCCGCACGATTCCGCTCGAATATGCACGCGTGATCTTTGAAAAAACGCAGGAGGCAGGCCTCTACTGCCACACCTACTCCGACACCTCCCTTCTCTGCCGCCATGCAGGCGAGGAAACGCGCGTTTACACACAGGCAATCCACATTCCCGTCGTGGAAGATCCGCTTCTGCCGGAGCACCTCGCCGAGGAACCATGCAAGATGATCGTGATTGATCTCCACGACCGTGCAAAAATGGACGCTTACCGCGCTGCCATGGAGCCGTGGGCAAAAGGAAAAATTTCGATGTTCTACTCCAGCCCGCATTACCTCGAGCATGTCCCGGAACACGTTTCCAAGGGCCATGCCGTGAAAAAACTCTGCGAGCTTCTTCAGATTCCGCTTGCCAACACCGTGGCTGCCGGAGATCAGGAAAATGATATTTCGATGATCGAGGCCGCTGCCGTCGGTGCCGCCATGAAAAATGCGACCGATGCCGTAAAGGCGAGTGCCGATTATATCACGGAAAACGACTGCAATCACAGCGGCGTGGCGGAGATTCTTCGTAAATTTATCCTTGTCTGATTCTGTTTCTGTGTCAGGAAACCTTCTTTTTCTTGTTTTCTTTGGCACTTTTTCCGAATTCTGTAAGATTTTACTTTCTTTTTTGTTGAAACTGTATTACAATAGTTTCAAAGGACGGCATTTGAAAGGAGACTTGAATCGAGATGTCACGAAAATCAAAACGTATTCTGCTTACTCTGGCTTCTGCCGCTGTCGGCGCAGCCTGCGGTGCGGCAGTCTATTTTATCCGGAAAGGAAAAGCAGATCTTGAAACAGATTTTGACGATTTTAAAGACGAATTTGAAGAGGAAGAGCCTGCTCCTGCTGAACGTACTTATACGACCCTTCCGAAAACGAAAGGTGCGGAGGATGCTGCACCGGATCCGGAATCTGCAGCTTGCAATAAAGGTTCCGAAACAGCTGATACAGAAGCTGAAAGCGAAACCGCAGAGTCCGAAGAAGAAGACGCTGAAAAAGAAAGCTGTGCGGATCGTGAAGTTTCTCCACAGGAAGAAAGCGAAGTAACCGCAGAATAAAACCCAAAAACAGAATATAGAAACATAAGGAAGTAATTCCTGGGGAGGGAAACCTCCCCTTTTTTATGGAAAGGAGATTGTTATGGAACTTGCAAAACGCGATGACGTTCCTGTAGAACTTACCTGGGACCTGTCTTTAATTTATCCAACCGAGGAGGCCATGCTGGCTGATGCGCAGAAAATGAAAGAATTAAGTCTTTCTATGGAAGCATCCTACAAAGGAAACCTCACCGATGCAGCCACGATCAACCACTGCCTCGACGATTACCAGGAGGTCTACCGTCTGATCACACTGACCGCCAACTACTGCGATCTCGCCGTCTCTGTCGACTATTACAACAGTGCAAACCAGACGCGCAACGACCGCATCAACAGCCTGATCTCTGAGATTTTCAGCCGTCTCACCTTTATCGAGAGCGAGCTTTCCGAACAGTCCGAGGATGTTTTGAACGAGGCCATGCAGCAGTCAGATACGAACCGCTGCTATCTCGCCGAGATTCTCCGCAACAAGGCACACCGCCTGAGCCCGGAAACCGAGCGTGCCATTTCCGCTCTGTCCCAGACCTTCTCGGCTCCGTACCAGATCTACAACATGGCAAAGCTTGCCGATATGAAATTTGATTCTTTCACCGTAAACGGAAAAGAATATCCGCTCGGCTACTCCCTGTTTGAGGATAATTACGAGTACGAAAAAGACACCGATATCCGCCGCAGTGCATTCTCCGCCTTTTCTGCAAAAATCAGACAGTACGAAAATGTAACGGCAGCTGCTTACAATGCCCAGCTGCAGACAGAAAAGACCATGGCCACGCTGCGCGGCTTCGATTCCGTCATCGATTCTCTGCTGTTCCCGCAGCAGGTCAGCCGTGAGCTGTACAACCGCCAGATCGATCTCATCACCACCCGCCTGGCTCCGCATATGCGCAAATATGCCCGCCTGCTGAAAAAGGTTCACAACCTTGACCGCATGACCTTCGCCGATCTGAAAATCGCCGTCGACCCGGAGTACGATCCGTCTGTCACGATCGAGGAATCAAAACAGTACATCGAAAAAGGCCTTGCCATTCTCGGTGATGATTACGTTTCCATGATTCAGGAGGCCTACAAAAAACGCTGGGTTGACTTTGCACAGAACCAGGGAAAATCCACCGGCGGCTTCTGTGCCAGCCCGTACGGAAAAGGTTCCTTTATTCTCTTAAGCTGGAATAACCGCATGGCAGATGTTTTCACGCTGGCGCATGAACTCGGCCACGCCGGCCATTTCCGTCTCTGCAACGGCGCACAGGCGATTCTCGATACCGAGGTTTCCTCTTATTTTGTCGAGGCGCCGTCTACCATGAACGAGCTTCTGATGGCTCATTATCTGCTGAAAACGACCCCGGACAAACGGTTCCGCCGCTGGGTTTTAAGCTGTATGATCAGCAACACATATTATCATAACTTCGTCACCCATCTGATGGAGGCTGCTTACCAGCGCGAGGTTTACAAGCTCATCGATGCCGGCGACAGCGTACAGGCTGAGACGTTAAGCAGCATTATGAAAGAGACCCTGCAGAAGTTCTGGAGCGATGATGTGGAAATTTCCGATGACGCAGCGCTCACCTGGATGCGCCAGCCGCATTACTATATGGGACTTTACTCCTACACCTACAGCGCCGGACTGACCGTTGCCACACAGGTCTGCAGGCGCATCGAAACCGAAGGCCAGACCGCTGTCGATGACTGGAAAAAGGTACTGACCGCCGGAAGCACGAAGACACCGGAAGAGCTGGCAAAAATGGCCGGCGTTGATATCTCGACGGATGCACCGCTTCTCGATACGATCGAGACGATTGGATCGATCATCGATGAGATCTGCGAGCTGACCGAAGAGCTGGGCTGCTGATCCTGTCCGCATTGTAACTCTCTATCAAACAGTAAAAACGGATTGTTCCGTCAGTTTTTGTTACTGGCGAAGCAATCCGTTTTTTTCATATCTTTTTTCACGCATTCCAGCACTTTTTCAGAATCGCAGCTGCCTCTGCAATCTCCTCCTCAGAAAGCCCGGCGTACCCAAGCAGTACTGTGCCGCCCTGTACGGGATCTGCGGCAGCGCCGATGCAGTACCGTTCCAGCCCGTACACGCGCACGCCATCCTCTTTTGCCCGCTGCACCGCCTCCGCTTCGGAAAGTCCTCTCGGCAGGTGGACCAGCACATGGACGCCCGCATTCTCGCCGGACACCGTGTACTCCCGCCCAAACTCCTTCAGAAGCCGGATCAGCAGGTCGTGTTTCCCTTTATACTGTGCACGCATCCGGTTCAGATGGCGCTCGAACGCGCCGCTCCGCATAAACTCTTCCAGAATCTTCTGGTCCGTCTTCGAAACTGTCGCAGAAAAGCATCTTCCGTTCTCCTCGTAGGCAGGCAGCAGCGTCTCCGGCAGCACCATGTAGCTGATGCGGATGGACGGCGCAATCGCCCGCGAAAACGTTCCAAGATAGATCACTTTTCCCTCTGTGTCATTGCCCTGCAGTGCCGGGATCGGGCGGCCCTTGTAGCGGAATTCACTGTCGTAATCATCCTCAATCAGATACCGCCCATTTTCCCTCGATGCCCACGCAAGGAGCTGCATCCGCCGCTTCATCGGCATGACCATGCCCATCGGGAACTGGTGCGACGGCATGATGTACGCCAGATCCGCCCCGCTTTTTTCCAGCTCCGCCGGCCGCATGCCCGCTTCGTCCATCGAAATCGTACACATCGCATAGCCGAGCTTCGCAAAACAGCGGTAGGCACTGATGTAGGTCGGATTTTCCATCGCCACTTTATGGCCACGCCCTAAGATCACCGAAAGCAGCATCAGCAGATAATCATTTCCCGCTCCGACGATGATCTGCTCTGTGCGGCAGTTCACGCCGCGTGCGTGGTGCAGATAGTCGCGGATTGCCTCCTGAAGACCGTGCTCGCCCTTCGCATCCCCGAGCTGGAACAGGCTGTCATCTGCGTCCAGCAGGACTTCTTTCGAGATCTTCTTCCAGCTGTTCTGCGGAAATCCGCCCGGCGCCGTGCCGGTCACGGCAAAATCGTAGTGGAACGGCGTCTGTTCCGCGGCATCATCCTCCTTTGTCTCCTCTTTCTTTTCATCGAGGCGGTACAGCCCATCAATCTCACAGACAAAGTAGCCTTTGCACGGCACACTCTCCAGATACCCTTCGGATACCAGCTGCTCATACGCCAGATCCACGGTACTCCGGCTCACCGACAGATAGCCCGAAAGCGCCCGCGCCGACGGCAGCCGCTCCCCTGCACGGATCCGTCCGCCGCGGATTTCCTCGCGGATAAAACCGTAAATCTGCTCATAGAGCGGTGTCTTCCGATGCGGATCCAGCGAAATCGTCAATTCATTCATCTTCCCATCTCCCCTGACAAAAAGAACAGCCGCTTGGGATGTCGGTTTCATCCAGGCGGCTGCTCTGTTCCATTTCAAAATTCTTATTTATTTCGCTGCCGGTAGCTTGAAAGAGCTCTTCAGGGATACGATACGGTTGAACACCAGCGCATCCTCTTTGGAATCTTTTGCGTCTACACAGAAGAATCCGTTTCTGACAAACTGGAAGCTGTCATATGCTTTCGCATCTTTTAAAGACGGCTCCAGATAGCACTCTTTTAATACGGTCAGGGAATTCGGATTCAGGTTCATGGAACCATCCTCGTTGTAAACGCCCTTCTCCTCGTCGATCAGGTTTTCGTACAGACGGCACTCTGCTTTGACGGCGGTCTTTGCTGCTACCCAGTGGATTGTTCCTTTTACTTTTCTTCCGTCCGGGGAATTTCCTCCCTTGGACTCCGGATCGTACGTTCCATGGATTACGGTAATATTTCCGTTCTCGTCTTTCTCGCATCCGGTGCAGGTGACGAAGTATGCGTTCATCAGGCGGACTTCATTGCCCGGGAACATACGGAAGTATTTGCGGACCGGCTCCTCCATGAAGTCTTCGCGCTCGATGTACAGTTCTCTTCCGAACGGTACCTGACGGCTGCCAAGCTCCGGATTCTCGAGGTTATTCTGTACTTCCAGCATCTCAATCTGGTCTTCCGGATAGTTGTCGATGACAAGTTTCACCGGATTTAAGACTGCCATGGTACGGGCTTTTTTCAGCTTCAGATCCTCGCGGATGCAGTACTCCAGCATCGCATAGTCAACGGAGCTGTTTGCTTTTGATACACCGCACAGATCTACGAATTTCTTGATGGACTCCGGTGTAAAGCCTCTGCGGCGGAGTGCTGCGATGGATACGAGACGCGGGTCATCCCAGCCGTCTACCACGCCGTCCTCTACCAGCTTTTTGATGTAACGTTTTCCGGTAACCACGTTGGTCAGATACAGCTTTGCAAACTCAATCTGGCGCGGCGGCATCGGATATTCCAGCTCGCGTACAACCCAGTCGTACAGCGGACGGTGGTCCTCAAACTCCAGCGTACAGATAGAATGGGTAATGCCTTCGATGGCGTCCTCGATCGGATGCGCGAAGTCGTACATCGGGTAGATGCACCAGGTATCGCCGGTTCTGTGGTGATGCATATGGGCTACACGGTAGATAACCGGGTCTCTCATGTTGATGTTCGGTGATGCCATATCGATTTTCGCACGGAGTACTTTGCTTCCGTCCTCGAATTCGCCGTTTTTCATGCGCTCGAACAGGTCCAGGTTTTCCTCCACGGAACGATTGCGGTACGGGCTCTCTTTTCCAGGCTCGGTTAAGGTTCCGCGGTACTCACGGATCTCCTCTGCGGACAGATCGCAGACGAATGCTTTTCCTTTTTTGATCAGTTTTACGGCTGCCTCATACATCTGTGGGAAATAATCGGATGCGTAGTACAGATGATCTTTCCAGTCTGCACCAAGCCACTGGATATCGGCTTTGATGGAATCAACAAACTCGGTTTTCTCTTTCGTCGGGTTTGTATCATCGAAACGCATGTGGAACTCTCCGTTGTACTCCTGTGATAAACCGTAGTTTAACAGGATGGATTTTGCATGTCCGATATGAAGATAGCCGTTTGGCTCCGGCGGGAATCGTGTGCATACATGGTCGTAAACGCCCTCTGCCAGATCTTTGTCAATCGCAAGCTCGATAAAATTTTTGGAAACAACTTCTTTTTCTTCCATAATAAGGTCAGGCCTCCCTCGAATCTTTTCGTTTGGAGCACTGCCCCGAAAAGGGCGCAAAATGCTCTGTGTATTCTATCACTATAACACAAAAGCATTCTCCTGCAAAGCATTTTTTTCGGTACACAAAGCCGCCGGAGCGGACCGGTGCCTATTCTTCTGCCTCGTGTGCGGTCACCTGGCGGTGCTCCACGGAGGTCGAGAACACGATCTGCGTCCGCGTCCGTCCAAAATGCTGCAGCTCGCCGATAAACTGGTCGAGCTCAATGGTACTAACAAAAAGGCCCTCAATGAGCATGGAGTAATCACCGGTAACGCAATTACATTCCACGACATTGTGGACCTTTTCAATATAGGGATAAAATTCTTTTTTCTGAACCGGCTCAACCTCGAGGTTGATGAACGCTTTGATCGGATATCCCAAAAGCGCCGGATTTAATTTGACCTGATATCCTGTAATGTAGCCTTCCTTCTCCAGCCGCTCAATTCTGGCGGAAACTGCCGGGGAGGATAAAAATACGTGTTCCGCGATTTCTTTCAGCGGCATCCTGGCATTTTCCCGAAGGAGATTCAAGATTTTTGCATCGATGTGATCGAGCTCATGGCGCATCGCATCGTTCTTGCTTTTTTCATGTTTCATACGCTGCTCTCCTGTTTTTTCACTTTTATACTGTTCAGCATATCACGTTCGCCGTTTTTTGTCTACGAAAACGTGTCCTCGCGGAAACTGCTTTCGAAAAATAAGTAAAAGTGCCTCTTTCCCTTGGTATTTAAAATCAAATACAAAAATAAATAAGATTCCACAGTTCTTCGGCGGCGGTATTTACAAATTTCTGCCCTGGTGTTATTCTTCCGGTATCGAAAGGCAAAGCAAGAATTGTTTCAGACAATATACACAACTCAATGCGTGCAGAAAGAAGGAGATTATTATGAAGACAAGAATTGAAGCAGATTCCATTGGTTCCCTTGAAGTCCCATCCGACGCCTACTACGGGGTACAGTCCCTGCGGGCAAAACGGAATTTTCCCATCACGGGAACGCCGATCCACCCGGTCATGATCCAGAATCTGGCGAAAATTAAAAAGGCAGCTGCCATCTCCAACCGCGAAGCACAGAGACTGCCGGAGGAAAAAGCGGCTGCCATTATCTATGCCTGTGATGAAATCATTGCCGGCAAATTAAAAGACCAGTTCATCGTTGACGGCATCCAGGGCGGTGCCGGAACGAGTGCCAATATGAACGCAAACGAAGTCATCGCAAACCGCGCCATCGAAATCCTGGGCGGCACCAAGGGTGATTATACCATTGTCCACCCGAATGACCACGTCAACATGGCACAGTCCACAAACGACGTTATCCCAAGTGCAGGAAAACTGACCGTACTCGATCTGCTCCCGGATCTTCTGCATGCGCTCGAGTCACTCCACGCAGCACTGCTCGATAAGTCCCAGGAATTTGACCACATTTTAAAGATGGGAAGAACCCAGCTTGAGGACGCCGTTCCGATGCGTCTCGGCCAGAGCTTCCACGCTTACGCAACGATGATCGAGCGTGATATCCGCCGGATCGAATGCGCCAGAAAAGAGCTGTTCACCCTGAACCTCGGCGGAACAGCCATCGGTACGACGATCAATGCTTCCGATTACTATCTCCACCACATCGTGCCGACCCTCGCTGCTGTGACAGGCTATCCGCTGATGCAGGCGGACGATCTGTTTGACGCGACGGAGAACCTCGACGGATTTGTGACGATCTCCAACACGTTAAAGACCTGCGCCGTCAACCTCTCCAAGATGTGCAACGACCTGCGCCTGCTGTCCAGCGGACCGCGGACCGGATTCGGCGAGATCAACCTGCCGCCGATGCAGAACGGATCCTCGATTATGCCGGGCAAGATCAACCCGGTTATCCCGGAGGTTGTGACACAGGTTGCCTTCCATGTCATCGGAAACGACACCACAATCACGATGGCGGCTGAGGCTGGCCAGATGGAGTTGAACGCGTTTGAACCGGTTGTCTTCTACTCCCTGTTCTCTTCCATCACCTCGATGACAGGCGCTGTGAATACGCTTGTGAAGAACTGTATTCTCGGCATTACCGCAAATGAGAAACGGTGCGAGGATCTCGTTTCGAAGAGTGTCGGCATCACAACGGCGCTCTGCCCGTATATCGGATACCAGAAAGCGGCCTCGATTGCAAAGAAATCGCTGAAGACGGGCGAGAGTGTTACTTCTCTGGTTCTGAAAGACGAACTGCTGACACAGAAACAGCTCGACGACATTCTCGATCCGTACGCTCTGACCGGACCGGAACTGCCGGCTGAAGACGATCTGGCTGGCTGAATGTAACTGCTGCTTTCCTTCATAATTTCTTAACGATACGCAAAAAGGCTTCCCGGATTTCCTTGCTGTCCGGGAAGCCTTTTTCTGTCGTTTTCTTTTGTATCAAACTCTGTTTAAATTCTCGCTACGCCGCTCTTTCTTGCTGCCTCTGCAACGGCTGCTGCCACCGCATCTTTGACACGCGGATCAAAGGCTGCCGGGAGGATGTAGTCTGCGTTCAGCTCTTCATCGCTTACCAGGCCTGCGATTGCGTAAGCTGCTGCGACCTTCATCTCATCGTTGATGTCGGATGCGCGCACGTCGAGCGCTCCGCGGAAGATACCAGGGAAGCACAGTACGTTGTTCACCTGGTTCGGATAATCGCTTCTTCCGGTGCTGACAACGGCTGCTCCTGCTGCTTTCGCCTCGTCCGGGAAAATCTCCGGCGTCGGATTTGCGCAGGCAAAGATGATCGGATCTTTTGCCATCGTACGTACCATATCGGGAGTGAGCGTACCCGGCGCAGAAACGCCAATAAAAATATCGGCTCCTTTGATTACCTCTGCAAGCGTGCCCTTCTCATGGTTGTAGTTTGTGATCTTCGCCATCTCCTCTTTGATCGGGTTGAGGCCGTCGCGTCCCTCGTAAATCGCACCTTTGCGGTCTGTCATGATGACGTTTTTGAGACCCATCGAAATCAGCAGGCGGATAATGGCGATTCCGGCTGCACCGGCTCCTGAGGTAACAATTTTGACTTCATCCAGTTTCTTTCCAACCAGTTTCAGCGCATTGATGACACCGGCCAGTGTGATCACGGCTGTTCCATGCTGATCATCGTGGAAAATCGGAATATCACAGCATTCCTTTAATTTCTTCTCGATCTCAAAACATCTCGGTGCGGAGATGTCCTCCAGGTTGACACCGCCGAAGCTTCCTGCGAAAAGACGCACGGTATTGACAATATCATCCACATCCTTGCTGCGCACGCAGAGCGGGATTGCATCGACACCACCGAATTCTTTAAACAGCACGCATTTTCCTTCCATGACCGGCATGCCGGCCTCCGGGCCGATATCTCCAAGTCCGAGAACTGCGGTTCCATCTGTAACAACAGCTACCGTGTTCCATCTTCTGGTCAGCTCGTAGCTCTTGTTGACATCTTTCTGAATTTCCAGGCACGGCGCCGCCACACCCGGTGTATAGGCAAGACTCAAGGCATCTTTTGTATCTACGGCCGCCCGGGAAGTGACCTCAAGCTTTCCGCGTAATTCATAGTGCATCTTTAATGATTCTTTTGCGTAATCCATCGCTTTTTTCCTCCATTTCATGTGTGACTGCGTCTCATTAATAATAGGAAGAGAGATTCACGCGTCACACGGGATGTCTGTTCGCTGCACCCCTATTATAACAAGCGTTCTCTAAATTTCAACCGGTGTTTTGATTAATGAAAAAATTTCCACTTTTCCACCAAAAACAGCTGCTTCATTTGCGAAATTTTATCAAAAATACTCTTTTTCTTTCTCTCAGCCGCAGTCCGATCCTGCCCGGAGGGCTTTTTTTGCTTTACAGTAAAATTCAACAAAGTTTTTTATAAAGCAAAAAATCTGCCCGCCTCCCATCCTTTTCAGACTGGAAAACAGACAGATTTTTTTTCTTTACTCCGCCACAATATTCTGCAGCCAGACTCCTTTCTTGACAAGGACAAATCCAATCACGCACTTGATCAGGTCAACCGACATAACCATAAAGTAGATTGCGTAGATCGAAAGTCCGGTAAAACGGCTCAGGCAGAAAGCCACCGGCACACTGACAACCCAGATGAAGACGCTGTCGAACAGGAACGTGATGATCGTTTTTCCACCGGAGCGCAGGGTAAAGTAGCTTGCATGCAGGAATGCATTGACCGGCATGAACATGGCCACTTCCACGATGAAGATTGCCGCCATGTGGCGTACTTCGTCCGTCGTGTTGTAGAGGCGTGGGAAGATTGGAGCCACGAGCGCCATCAGCGCGCCGATCACAATGCAGAGTAATACGGAAAACGTGATCAGCTTCGTATCGGTATCCTTTGCCTCTTCCATCCTTCCGGCTCCGAGGAGCTGTCCGACGATGATGGCAACGGAATCGCCGAGTGCGATGAAAACGACGTTGAACAGGTTCGAGATCGTGTTGGAGATATTCATCGCGGCTACGACATTCAGTCCACGCACGGAGTAACACTGCATCAGGATCGCAACGCCGCCTGCCCAGAACGTTTCGTTCAGCATCAGCGGTGTTCCTTTGATAAGGATCTGTTTCGTCAAAGCCGCCGGAACACGGATCGTGCGGTACAGATGCTTCGTAAAACGATATTTTTCTTTGTTTCCGTGCGTGCGGATCAGCACGATCGCCATCTCCACGTAACGGGACAGCACCGTTGCAACTGCCGCGCCGACAACTCCGAGCTGCGGTGCGCCGAATTTTCCGTAGATTAAAATATAATTAAAAATCAGATTGACAAATACGGCTGTGATACCGGCCTTCATCGGAAGCATCGTCTCGCCGCATTCGCGCAGCGTGCTGGCATAAAGCTGCACAAACAGGAACGGCGGAAGTCCTACCAGCATGACCTTCATATAAGAAATGCCATAGGCTAATGTCGCATTCATGTCCTGGCTTCCCTGATCTCCTGTCAGGTAGAGACGAATCAGAGGCTCGTGCGCACCAAGGAAAATAGTGATTGCCGCTGCCGTCAGGATCACGCCGATCCAGAGCTTGAAGCGGAAGGTGTTTCGCACACCCTCGTCGTTGCCCTGTCCGAAATACTGCGCAGTGAAGATTCCTGCGCCAGACACGCCTCCAAAGATACAGAGGTTATAGATAAAAAGAAGCTGATTGACGATCGCAACACCGGACATCTGCTCGGTGCCGACCTGTCCTACCATGATGTTGTCGAGAAGGCTGACAAAGTTGGTGATACCGTTCTGAATCATAATCGGCATCGCAACGCCAAGCACCATCAGGTAAAACCGTTTGTCCCCAATAAATTTTCTGTGTTTCTGCATGGTTTCCCCCTTTTCTTGCTGTGTAAAATAAATGACATAAATCGGAGCCTTTCTGGATTTCTCCAGGCAGGCCCCGAACAGTAATGCTTATTATACACGATTCATGTTTAGAAAGAAAGATCCTTTTTATCTTTTTTCTGGCTTTTTTTGACATTTTAATTTCAGAGTATTAAACAGCCTCAACGATAAGATAAACATAACTCCCCATATTACCCATGCCGCAAAGCACCCAATTCCCTGATGGCGGATATCTACCATTATTCCAATAATAAAAGGAAGTGACATAAACATAATTACTGCCATTATAAAATCAAAAATAATGTATAACACTATGTTTACCTTCCCTATTAAGAATCTGCTGTTTGATATTCATCCTGTATTTTCTGATTTGCCGCCTGACCAATATTAAGCTTTTCAAACATTTCTTCTGTATCCAGACTTCTGCTGTAGTACGCAGTCATCATATCCGCTGTGATCGATTTTCCAAATCTTCTGGGGCGGCTGTTGCAGATAAACTTCGATGTTGTGTCAATCACACTGTTGGTGTATTCCAGCAATCCTGTTTTATCGATATATATTTTTGAGTTTAATACGTCCTGAAAAGCATTCACCTTTGAATTTAAAAAATCGTCCCACAGCATGCCGCAAATTTTTCCACCAGCGCCACTGCCACCTTCATCACCCCGGCCAGTACCATCACAAAGATTGGGTTCTTTTTGCCTTTCTGCAGCAGGATGAGGCTGATGATAAAGATCACGACAAGACTCCAGTTCGTCTGCGCCAGCCGGATCACGGTATCTCCTTCACTGCTCCAAAACGCCGTGACCAGAATTGAAATCCCTGCGGAACCGATCATCGCCACAACCGCCGGGCGGAGGGAGCGGAGGATTCCCTGGAGCATTGCCATTTCGCGGTATTTTAAATATAGCTTCGCAAGCAGTGTGACGAGAATACACGACGGCAGAATACATCCAAACGTTGCCACGAGCGCTCCTGGGATGCCTGCGATTTTAATTCCGACGAAGGTTGCCGAATTGACTGCGATCGGCCCCGGTGTCATCTGAGAGATGGTGATAAGATCCGTAAACTCCGACATCGAAAGCCAGCCGTGTCCCTGCACCACCTGTCCCTGAATCAGCGGCATGGCCGCATAGCCTCCGCCGAAGCTGAGCAGGCCGATCTGGAAAAAGCTTAAAAATAGCTGAAAATAAATCATTTCGCACCCCTCCGTTTCGCCAGAATCGTCCGCACCGCACCGATGGCACCGCAGACCAGTACAATATAAATCACGTTGACCTTGAAAAAACAGGCTGCTGCAAACGCACAGACAAGAATCACCAGCGACAGCGGATCTTTTTCTTTCACAACCCCGGCTCCCATCTCATACGTCACGGATGCAATCACGGCTCCGACGCCTGCCTGCATTCCTTCGAGCATCTGGCTCACGAAAAAATTATCCCGGAACGCCTGATAGCAGACCGAAATCACAGAGATAATCAGAAACGGCGGAATAATCGTTCCAATAATCGAAACCAGCACACCAATCATCCCCGCCAGTTTATACCCGACAACAATCGCCCCATTCACCGCAATCGGCCCCGGCGATGACTGCGCAATCGCCACCAGATCGAGCATCTCATTCTCCTCTATCCAGTGGTACTCATCCACAAATTTCTTCTTCATCAGCGTCACAATCACATAACCGCCGCCGAACGTAAATGCACTCAGATACAGCGTGGAAAGGAACAGTTTTTGCAGTACCTTACTTTTTGACTCCATTGTTTTCTTCACCTCATTTTTTCTGTTGTACCTATTCTACCATCTTTGGCACCAAAAAGCGACCCACTTGTTTTCACAAATAAGTCGCTCTTCTCGTTTTCCTATCTTATTTCTCTGCACACAGCTCCACAAACACCTGCACTGCCTCGTTTGCATTGCCGTACACGCCTGCTCCAATGCCGCGCGGATGGAATCCGGCACGCTGCCGTCGTTGATGAAACTTGCCTCAATACTTTTTGCATCCCGAAACCCCGCATACCACTCGCCGGTTCCATTTTCTGCCACCGACGGCAGGCCTTTAATACTGGCCATCTCGTCGATCTCTTTTTCCTGCATCATAAAGCGCAGAAACTCAACCGCGATCTCTTTCTCTTCGCTGTCTTTGTTGACCGAAAATCCATACCACGGCTGCTGGTACGCGTAAGCGCCCTTGTCCCCGAGCGGTGCGTATAAGAATTCGTATTCAAACGGATTTGCGCTGAATGTCTCCGATTTGGATTCTCTCTTTTTCATGCCGCTGACCAGCAGAACAATGCTCCAGTCCGTTACCTCAGACTCAATATCTGCAACGGGCACATAGCCCAGCATATCCAGATCTGTTCCGGCAATGTTCGAATAATAGAAATAACAGTCCTGTCCTTTGGAATCCTTATATTCGAGCTTTCTTTCCCCCAAGCGAATGACGCATCTTCTTTTTCCCTCACAATCATAACTGTACCTTTTGTAATAGTGTCTTTTTCTTCCTGCCCATCTCCTGCTGTTTTTTATATAACGAAAAGATCCCGGTTTCCCGGGATCTTTCTTAGTAAGCTGATGACGGGAATCGAACCCGTGACCTCCGCCTTACCAAGGCGACGCTCTACCGACTGAGCCACATCAGCACTCGCAAGTTGTTTTGTTTTTTTTGTTAGCTCCTTGCTACATTTGGTATTCTATCAAAACTATAGTGAATTGTCAACAGTTTTTTCTACAAATTTGAAAATTTTTATTTGTTCACAGATTTTTCTGCACTTTTGACAATTCGCCGTAATTTTTTCGGTCGTTTTCCCATCTCACGAACAGACCTCCCGCACTTTACTGCGGATTCTCTGCAGTGCATTGTCGATTGCCTTCGGCTGCTTTCCAAGTTTTTCTGCAATCTGCGTATAATCGTACCCTTTCAGATACAATTCCAGCACCTGGTACTCAAATTTGCTGAGCCGTTCTTTGATCCGCTCATGCATGCCGATTACGTTTTCCCGGCTGATCATAATCTCCTCCGGTGTCTCCTCGTCCACCAGGCGCAGCTCTTGCTCGGAAACCGGTTCGCTTAACGAGACGAAGCTGTTCAGCGGCTGATGCTTCTGGCGCTGGGACGATGCCACTGCAGAATACATCTGACGGTCGATGCACAGGCCGGCGAAGGTGGCAAACGATGCCTCCTTCCCCGGTTTGTAGTCACGCACTGCCTTAAAAAGTCCGAGCATGCCCTCCTGGATCAGATCCTCGTGATCTCCGCCCACCAGGTACAGCGCCCTCGCCCTGGTCCGCACCAGCGATTTGTATTTGTCGATCAGATAATCGGTAATCTCGCGTTCTCCTGCCCGCAGACGCGCAATCAGCTCCTCATCCGTACAGGTATCGTAATCTTTCACCATCATATCTCTTGTATCCTTCATCTTTCTTCCGCCAGAGCGTAATGTGATTTTCCGCAATTTCTAGCAGCTTCTCTGTCTTACAATCTCATAAGCGAGCACGCCGGCTGCCACGGAAGCGTTCAGAGAGTCGATATCGCCTTTCATCGGAATTGTGGCTGTGAAGTCGCAGTTTTCTCTCACCAGACGGCTGACACCCTCTCCCTCATTTCCGATTACAAGGCCGATCGGTCCTTTGAGGTCGAGATCATACATTCTCTGTCCGTTCATGTCCGCGCAGACAAACCAGATGCCCTTTTCCTTCAGCATTTCCATGGTCTGCACCAGATTCGTCACCTTTGCCACCGGTGTGTAATTTAATGCACCTGCCGACGTTTTGGCAACGGTTGCTGTCAGGCCGACTGCGCGGTGCTTCGGCACGATGACACCATGTGCACCTGCCAGGTTTGCGGTACGGATGATCGCACCGAGATTATGCGGATCCTCAATGCCGTCCAACAGAAGGATAAATGGCGGCTCCCCTTTCTCCTCTGCGCGCGCGAGGATGTCCTCAACGGTTGCATAACTGTAGGAAGCCACCTGTGCAATGACACCCTGATGCTTTCCGGTGGTGGACAGCTCGTCAAGACGTTCTTTTTCTACATAATTGATGATGGTATCGTGTTTTTTCGCCTCACGGATGATCGTGCGGATCGGGCCGTCCTGGCTGCTTGCAAGGACGAACAGCTTGTCCACGGTCTTGCCGGAGCGGAACGCCTCGATGACAGCGTTTCTTCCCTCTACCATGCCGCCTGTAAACTCCTCATCCGCCTGCTGTACTTCCTGTTTTCTGTCTCTGTCACGGTAATCTCGTTTCCCCTTAAAGTCACGTTTTTTTCCGTCTCTTCTCTCAAAGTTTCTCTTGTCGTTTCTGTTGTTTTCTCTCATATCATTCCTGTTCCGCGGTCCCAAAAGCAGTGGGAACTTTTGCTTTTTCAAAAGTCCCACTGCCCTGCCGCTTCTTTTTTATTTTCTGAATCTTATCTGCTCTCACACTTCGCCAAGTCCTGCCCGGATCAGGTCGATCATCCGCTTGTAATCCCCTTTCAGGTACAGATACCCCATCACGGCCTCAAACCCGGTTGCCCGGCGGTAGTCGATCGTGGACGCATTTTTTGCCTTGGTATAGGATTTCGCATTTCTGCCTCTTTTATAAATCTGTTTTTCCTCTTCGGTAAACAGCGGCTCCAGAATTTCAATCATCGCCGACTGTTTCTCCGCCTTTACAAGCCCTGCCGCATGGCGGTGCAGCTTGTTGACCTGCATATTTGCTTTCCGCACCAGAATCGTGCGGATGACGATCTCATACGCAGCATCCCCGATGTAAGCCAGCGTAAGCGGCGAATACATGCGGATGTCATGCTGTTCCAGTCCGAATACCTCCGAAAGATAATCCTTCTCCCCGAAAACCGCCTCTGGAAAAAGCTCCTCGTTTTCTGTCTCTTTGCCCACTTCCGTCACTTCTGTTCTGTCCTTTCTTTTTTCCTCATCTGACGCAGCTCGCCCTCCAGCTCAAGCACACGGTTCGTAAGCTCCGTATTCTCCTGCTGCAGTACTTTGATATCCTCGAAAATCGGGTCCGGCAGATGAATGTGATCCATGCTTTTTCTCGGAATCCGCACATCATTCTGCTTCACAATGTGCCCCGGCACGCCGACGACGGTACAGTTCGGCGGAACCTCCTCGATCACAACCGATCCGGCTCCGATTTTGGAGTTTTCCCCGATCGTAAACGATCCGATGATCTTCGCACCGGCGCTGACCATAACATTGTCCTTCAGCGTCGGATGACGTTTCCCGGTCTCCTTACCATTACCGCCAAGCGTCACGCCCTGATACAGCGTCACATTGTCTCCGATAATGGCTGTTTCTCCGATAATCACACCAGAACCATGATCAATAAACAATCCCTTTCCGATCGTCGCACCCGGATGGATTTCGATACCGGTTTTTCTCGCTGCCCGCTGTGAAATCCACCTGGCCAGAAAGTAATGGCCTTTCAGATATAGCTTGTGCGCCCGTCTGTACTTCAGCATAACACGAAATGAAGGATACAGCAAGACTTCCATGGGAGAATGTATCGCCGGATCCCGCTCCTGAATCACCTGAAATTCCTCTTTAAAATACGCGAAAAAACTCATCTTTCCTCTCCTTGCCTCCTGCTGGGACTTTTCCGGATTTTTATTTCTTACCATCATTCTGCATAACAGTAATATTCAAAAACGGAGCTGTTTCATCTCCGATAAAGACGAAATAGCTCCGTGGTTCCACTTTACTTTAAGGGCACACCTGCCCTCTTCTTTTCTTCTGCATAACGTGCAGGACCCGTGCCGGACTACCCACTTTTTCCGCTTCACCCGGCCAGCTTCCGGACGCACTTCAAAAACCCTCGTTTCAGGCAGCTTCCAGCCCCATTTGTCTGCCATTCTCTGTGAAACAATTCTGATTTTCTACTTTTTCCGTTCCAAGCCTTTTTCTGTTTCCGTTTGTTCTAGTTTATGCAAATTTTTCTCGTTTGTCAAGCAAATTTCCGCCGGATCCACTTGCTGATTTCGACCGCCGGAATGACAAGCAGTCCAAGGCCGATCGCCACATCATATTCCAACGCGCTGATCCGCTCAAAACCGAACGCACTCGACAGTACCGGGATGTAAATGACGGCGGATGTGAGGACAAATGAGAGTGCCATCGCGCCCCACAGATACTTGTTCTGATGCTTCATATGGAAAATAGAACCTTTCCGTGATCTCATATTGAAGGAATGGAAAATTTCCACCATGGAGAGTGTCAGAAACGCCATCGACATGCCGTCCGGGCTGTTGACGATTTCCCAGCGGCCGGCTTCCAGATAATGGCCGATGAAGTAGGACGCCAGCGTCAGCACCGTAATCACGATGCCCTGAAACGCAACATCAAAGCCGAGGCCGTCCGCAAAAATACCGTCATCCGCATTTCTCGGCGGGCGTTTCATGATGTCTGCCTCACCGTCCTCCATACCGAGCGCCAGCGCCGGGAAGCAGTCCGTAATCAGGTTGATCCAGAGCAGATGCACCGGATTTAAAATCGTAAAGCCCATCAGCGTCGCGCAGAAAATCGACAGCACCTCGGCAAGGTTCGATGCCAGAAGGAACTGAATTGCCTTACGGATATTATCGTAGATTCGTCTTCCTTCCTCAACCGCCGCGATGATCGTCGCAAAGTTGTCGTCCGCGAGCACCATATCTGCCACGTTTTTCGTCACATCCGTTCCCGTGATGCCCATTCCGATGCCGATATCCGCACGCTTGATCGACGGCGCATCGTTGACTCCGTCTCCTGTCATCGCGGTGATTCTGCCTTTCCGCTTCCACGCATCGACGATCCGCACTTTATGCTCCGGCTGGACGCGTGCGTAAACAGCATATTCCTCGATTCTCCGGTCAAGCTCCTCATCGCTTAACTGGTCAATCTCGGCTCCCGTTACCGCTTTCCAGCCCGCCTCCAGAATACCCAGCTCTTTTGCAATAGCAACCGCTGTGTCTTTGTGGTCACCCGTAATCATCACCGGACGGATGCCTGCCCCGCGGCATTCCCGGATCGCATCGACTACTTCCGGCCGCACCGGATCAATCATACCGCAAAGTCCTAAAAAGCAGAGATCCTGCTCCAGAAAGTCCGGCTCCTGGGAGGACGGCATCTGGTTCCATGCTCTTCCTGCTGCCGCCAGCACGCGGAGTGCCTGGTCTGCCATCGCCTTGTTCTGCGACAGGATTTCCTGCCGGAATGCTTCTGTCATCGGCTGTTTTCTGCCGTCACGCCAAACGGAGGTGCACCGCTTCAGAATCTCATCCGGTGCGCCTTTTGTGCAGGAAAAATACGTTCCGTCGTTTGCGCGGTGGATCGTTGTCATGCGTTTCCGCATCGAATCAAACGGCGCTTCCCCGACACGCGGATACTGGACGGACAGGCTCTTCTTCGGGCATCCCTCTTTCTGCGCATCGTTGACCAACGCACATTCCGTCGGTTCTCCGACTGCCTCGCCGTTTTCGTCCGGCTCCGCATCGGAGCAGAGTGCCATGACGGATACGAGACGTTTTATATCGCTTCCCTCATGTTTTACCACGGTCATCTTATTCTGGGTCAGCGTTCCTGTCTTATCCGAACAGATCACCTGCGCACAGCCGAGCGTCTCGACAGCCGTCAGTTTCCGGATCACCGCATTCCGCTTTGACATTTTGGTCACACCGATGGAAAGCACGATTGTGACAACTGCTGCAAGTCCTTCCGGAATTGCCGCTACGGCAAGGCTGACGGCTACCATAAAGGTATTTAAGATGTTCTGCGGCGTCACGCCCTCTTTTAAAATGCCGACAACGAAAATCACGGCACAGATGGCGAGCACCATCACGCTTAAGATTTTGCTGAGCTGGTTCAGCCGCTTCTGCAGCGGTGTGCTCTCATCCGCCGACTGCGTCAGAACATGGGCGATTTTTCCCATCTCGGTTTTCATACCCGTTCCGGTGATAACAGCGCGGCCGCGGCCATAGACAACGGTGCTTCCCATATAGACCATGTTTTTCCGGTCCCCGAGCGGAACCTCGCTGGCTGCGCCGGCGTTCAGAACATCCGCTGTTTTATTGACCGGGACAGATTCTCCCGTCAGCGCTGCTTCCTCGATTTTCATGCTGGCACTCTCTAAAATACGGCCATCCGCCGGAACAGCATCGCCCGCTTCGAGAATTACAATATCACCGGGTACGAGCTCCTCGCTCTTTTTCACTTCCATTTTCCCGCCGCGCATCACCTTCGACGTGGCTGCCGCGATCTCCTGCAGAGCTTCAATCGCTTTCTCTGCCTTGCTCTCCTGCAGAACACCGAGCACCGCATTAATGATGACAACGGTGAGAATAATGACCACATCAGCGTACGATTCGCCTTCATACGCCGATGTGATGCCGGAAATCAACGCTGCGGCGAGCAGGATCAGGATCATCGGGTCTTTCAGTTCTTCGAAAAACCGCTGCAGATTACTCTTCTTTTTTCCCGCCGCCAGCCGATTCGGTCCGTGTTCGGAAAGCCGCCGCGCAGCTTCCGCCTCGGAAAGTCCCTGCTCCGTTGTCTGTAACTCATCAAGAATCTTCGAACTTTTTTCCAGATACTCTTTCATTTCCATCCGTCCTTTCTTCTGAAAACGCTTTTTGCGTTCCTGTGATAAGTTCCCACTGGTACACCGGTCTCTTTCTATATAGAAAAAGACCTATCCGCACCATATTTGTTGATACAGATAAGTCTTGTCATTTCATACAAAGCCAGAAGAAATGCTTTTTCTTCGGTTGTTGGCCTTATAGCGTCACGTATGCCGCCGACTACTCCCTTATTCTTCTTCCAGTCTACCACATCTTCCGGCCTTGTGCAATCGCATTTCTCTTTTATTCTTCTGCGTTCTTTGCGCATCCCGGGCAGCCGCTGCATCCGCCTGCGATCCGGTCGTCCGGCATCAGGTCGAGTGCCTTGGAAATGCAGCAGATCGCCTGTGCGGAAATTCCCTCTTTCTTTCCGGTAAAGCCAAGTCCTTCCTCGGTCGTTGCCTTGATATTGACCTGATCCTCTTCGAGATGAAGCGCCTCCGCCACATTTTTCACCATCGTGTCGATGTATGGCAGGAGCTTCGGCTTCTGTGCAATAACGGTCGCATCGATATTTTCAATCAGATACATCCGCTCCTCGAGCATCTCACCCACTTTTTTCAGCAGTTCGATGCTGTCTGCGCCCTCATACGCCGGATCGTTATCCGGAAAATGGCGTCCGATGTCCCGCAGTGCTGCAGCGCCGAGAAGCGCATCCATAATGGCATGAACCAGCACATCCGCATCGGAATGTCCCAGAAGGCCATATTCATACGGGATTTCCACACCGCCCAGAATCAGTTTCCGGTTTTCCACCAGTTTATGCACATCGTAACCCATTCCTACTCGCATTGTTCGTTCCTCCGCTTCGTTACTTTCTAGTTAAATCCATACAGTTTCTGCGCTACCTTGTAGGCATAGACTGCAATTTTCTGTCCCGGTTTTGATTTGCTGCTCATAACAGTTCCGAAAATGCCGTGGCGGATGCGGAAGTAATCGGCTGCATCCTCCTGTTTCAGGTATCTCCACAGATCGTTCTTTTTCTCGAGATTTTCTTCCGTTCCGGAGCGCATCATCATCACGGAAGAAACCGTCATAATGATGGTCAGATAGCTGATCATATATTTCCGCAGGTACTTCGACAGCCCTTTCTGTTCACCAAGGTAATCGATCATCAGCTTGTTGACACGGATCTGCTGGTCAATTCTGCCGATCATGACTTTCTCGTTAACCGACTGGTCGGCTCTTCCGATAAAGTAGCGGTAGAAATTGACATCGAGATAATACATCGTTTTGACGTACGGAAGCGGAATAAACGCAACCAGATTATCCACATAGAAGGTGTGCTCCGGCAGCTTCATGCCGCACTCTCTTAAAAGAGAAGTCCGGTAAATCAGCGAATGCATCAGCAGATAATGTGTTTTGCCGAGAGCTTTCGCCTCATCCCATCCGAAAAAGCGGCCTTCCGGCAGCGATTTCGCATAGCGCATCACACGTTTTCTCTTGGCGCCCTCTTTTTCATACACATAGTTACTGATCAGAAGGTCGAGTGTTTTCGGTCCGCGTACGACTTCTGCCAGAACATTTAAAATCTTCTGGTATGCCTCTGGGTTTACCCAGTCATCACTGTCCACAACCTTAAAGTACAGACCCGTCGCATTTTCCACACCCGTGTTGACTGCTCCGCCGTGGCCCTTGTTTTCCTGATGAATCGCTTTTACAATCGTCGGATATTTTTCCTGATAGCGGTCTGCAATCTCTGCGGTTCCGTCCTTGGAACCATCGTCCACGATCAGAATTTCTACTTCTTCTCCGCCGACCAGCAGCGAATCGATACATTTCTCCATATATGCTTCTGAATTATAGCATGGTACTGCAATTGATAAAATCTTCATCTTTTTTCTCCCTGCTCTTTTTTGCTCTTCTGCCGTTTCAGGCACGTTCCAGATCTGTGTATTTTGCGTATTCCGCAAACGCAGACGGAATGGCATATCTTTCAGCCGCGGTTTTCGCATCCGCAAAAATCAATCCGGCTTTTTCTTCCCCTTCCTGCTCCACATCGTTTCCTGCAATTTTAATGGCGTATCCTGTGATATGCCACTCGACATGGGAAAAAATGTGCTTGTACGGCGGCAATGCCTGAATATGAAGCGGCGTCACGCCGAATTTTTCTGCCTCTTCAAGTGCTTCCTGTTCGGAGAGCACGCCATCGAAGTTCGGGAACTCGTAAAGTCCCGCCAGAAGTCCTTTTTTCGGCCGTTTCCGCACTGCTGTGTGCGCACCGTCCAGAAATAACAGAACGGTTCTGTCTTCGATTCTGCGCGGCTTTGCGCTCTTTTTAAACGGATATTCCGTCCAGGTCTGATGCTTTCCCGCCAGACACTGGTCAAAAAGCGGACAGACTTCACATTTTGGTGCGCCGTTCGGCAGACAGACCATTGCGCCGAGATCCATCATCGCCTGATTGAAGGCTCCCGGATCTTCTGCCGGCATGATTTCGGTCAATTCCGCTTCCACGCGGTTTTTCACGGACTGCTTTAAAATGTCCTCACCGTCCTCCCGGAGGCGTGCCATCACACGAAGCACATTTCCGTCCACCGCCGGCACCGGAATGCAAAACGCGATCGATGCAACGGCTCCCGCTGTGTAATTTCCAATTCCCGGAAGTCCTTTTAAGGCTTCGTAATCTGCCGGAAATACACCGTCATACACTTCCATAATTTTCTGTGCGGCCTTCTGCATATTCCGCACACGGTTATAGTAACCAAGGCCTTCCCAGAGCTTCAAAAGCTTTTCCTCGGGACAGACCGCAAGTGCTGCGACATTGGGCAGTTCACGCATAAACCGCTCATAAAACGGCTTGACCGCCTCCACCCTCGTCTGCTGGAGCATAATCTCGGAAACCCAGATTTCATACGGGTTCTTTTTTTCTCTCCATGGCAGCACTCTTTTATTTTCGCCATACCATTTCAATAATGGCTTTGTGATTGTGTCCTGCATAGTAATCTCCTGTTAATACATCATTCTTATTTTGCCACATTTTCCTCCAAAATGCAAAATAAACATTGCGCTCTCACGTGTTTTTGATTAAAATTAATAAATACTTTAAAAGAATAACCAAAACCCTTAAGATATGGAGGAAAAACTCTTGATCGACAGTATTATTTTTGATGTGGACGGCACCCTGTGGGACTCCACAGACGTTGTCGCCGACGCATGGAATCAGATTATGGAAAAAGAAACTGATATGACACCAAACCTCACCGGAGCCGTGTTAAAAGGCCTGTTCGGCCGCCTGCTCCCGGATATCGCCGCCGTCATTTTCCACGAATATCCAAAGGAGCGCCAGTTAGAACTGATCGAGGCATGCTGTGCCAAAGAGCATGAGGCACTTCTTGCGACACCGGCTCCTGTTTATCCGGGGCTTGTCGATGCACTTTCTATTCTTTCCAGACATTACCCGCTTTATATCGTAAGCAACTGCCAGGCGGGCTATATCGAAGTTTTTCTGGAAGCCACAGGCCTCGGTCACTATTTCAAAGGCCATCTCTGTCCTGGCGATACCGGAAAGGCAAAGGCAGACAACATCCGTACAATCATCGAACAGAACCATCTGCAGCACGCGGTCTATGTCGGCGATACCGACGGCGACTACAAGGCGACACGCGAGGCCGGAATCCCGTTTGTCCATGCCGCATACGGTTTTGGTCAGACCGAAAACCCGGACTACACCATCACTTCCCCGATGGATCTTGTCACACTGTTCGTACCGGAAAATTAATTTTTAACAGTTTCTTTCTCATAAAAAATACGCATTCCTGTTTTGATAACGGAATGCGTATTTTTTATGTTCTATTTCTTCTTTTCTCAGCTCTCGCCCTTACCTGGGTAATCATCGTCACCCGTATGGTCTCCCTGATCCGGTGCGCTCGGCTCCTGGGTCGGTTCCGGTGTCGACGGGGTCTCGGTCGGTGCTACGGTCGGCTCCGGCGTAGACGGGATCTCGGTCGGTGCTGCGGTCGGTTCCGGCGTAGACGGGGTCGATGGAGTTGATGGAGTTGATGGGGTTGATGGGGTTGATGGAGTTGACGGCGTGTAATCATCGTCATCATCATCGTACGTGTAGGATGGCGTTCTCGTCGGCGTTACTGTCGTGGTATTCGTCGTATCATTGACATTTTCGTCATCTGCTTCCGGTGCCTGTGTCACAGTAAGCGTATCTTCACTTACCTCATAAGCTTCGGAATAATAAATGATAACCGGTGTTCCGTCATCGACATTGTCATATAATGCCTGTGCCACTGCAGTCGGAAGTGCAACAGATCCTGTCGTCGATCCTGCAGTCAGATACAGGTTTCCGCCGAAACTGCTTCTCCAGGAAGCATCGTAGAAACCGATCTCTCCGTTGAACGGAATCCAGGAATCCACATCTCTTTCCCAGGAATAGCTGCCGTCTGCCTGAAGCTCTCCGTGCAGTTTTTTCTGGCTTTCTTTTGCTGCGGTTGTGTAGATACCCGGCTTCGTGTAGCTGCTCTGCTCCATCAGACCGGTTACACAGTCACCGTCGACAACCAGATTTCCATCTTTGTAGAGCCAGATATGCTGACGGCTGGCATCAACCTCAACATACGTCTTGCCGAATCCGTTGTTCTCTGTGGAAGCAGCAAACTCTCTCTGCGCATACTGCGGCTCTCTTGTATCTGCTGCGTGAGCATCTACTTCTTCTGCGATCTTTGCAATCTCCTGCTCCTGATCCACTTTCCATCCGTAGCCTTCCTGGCTGATGGTCACGCCGCCTTCGATACCGGTTGCCGGGAAGGTGTGATCCTTGCCATCGGTATCGATCGCTGCCGCAAGATTTGCCACATATTCTTTTACTCTTTCATTCCACTGGTTTTCATCTTTGGAATAATTTCCATCCGCATCAACTGCCAGCCAGTCTTTCATGGTATTTCCGTCAAGAACCTGTGTTGTTCCATCCGGCATACTGTATGTGATGCTTGCGCGTACCAGTTCATTTAACTGATCCTTCTGTGCATTCAGTGTTTCGTCATCTGCTGTTACCAAGGTTCCGTCGTAAACGCCTGCTTTTTCAAGATCCACTTCGGTATCCGCATTGATCAGCGCATTTTCGATGCACTGTTTTGCAAGGGTAAGATCCATTCCCTCACCCATAACAGCATCCACAATCTCAAACTCATTGTTCTGGAAGGTGATGTAGGCGCTGGCCGGTGCATTCTCACCGTCTGCGGACTGGAATTCGTCAAATCCATCAATCACCGCATCCAGTTTTTCCTGACTGTACTGCATGGTGACCTGGGAATCTTTCTCTTTTCCGCCATTTCCCAGGAACCAGAGGAAACTGTTCTGTTTCTTTAACACGCTCTCCACGCTGCCGTCTCCGGCATAGGTATAGTCAATGTCTTTTCCGCTGACACTCTTCGTATCATTGTCTTTGAATTTTACATTTAAGGTATAGTTTGCAGCCTGCTCTTTGATTTTCGTTTCTGCCTCTTTGGCCGTCATATCCGAGCAGTCTACTCCGTTGATGGTTGTTCCGTTGAAGAAATAATTCTGGTAATGGAACATTTTGCTTCCATAGAAAAAGCCTCCCACAGCAATAACAGCAACAGCTGCAACGGTGATAACCGCACCGCCTTTTCCCTTTTTCTTCTGCGGTTTTGCGCCATGCGGAATGTACTCTTCGTCGTCATCCTCATAATCGTCGTAGTCATCATCCTCATCGTCTATTTCCGGCATTGGGATATGGCCTACCGTGTCGCTGACGAGGCGCTCCATTGCGGCTTCCACCTGATCACCAAGCACTTCTTTCTCCGAACCCTTGGTCTCTGTCTTCTCTTCTCCCAGCAGATCATCCTCATCTGCGAATGGATCGTTGATGATCAGATCATCATCCACCATCACTTCTTCCGGTTCCGATTCTGTTTTTGTCTCCGCCGGATCATCATCAAAATCAACGAGACCTTCCAGTTTTTCGGTTGTCTGGCTTACACGTGAGACTTTCTTCGGTGTCTCAGCCGGCGTCTCTTCGATTTCTTCTTCCTCTTCTGTAAATTCCGGAATCTCGATGTCCTGCGTCACAGGCTCCACTTTGGTCTGCTTCATTTTCTGCTTCGCTTCTTCGTCTTTTGCACGCTCAGTTGCCTCAAGGACACTTCGCAGATTACTTAAATTTGCAGTCTCATCCGGGATGTGATCTTCGCTTTTTGTTTCTTTGCTTTCAAATTCAATGGAGTCTTCGATGTCTGCCAGTTCTTCCTGGAATGTTTCACCGCTCTCCTTTTCCGCCAGGTCACGGTCAATCTCTTTTTGCAGGGCAGCCCAAAGTTTACCGTCCTTTAAATCATCATCTTCAAACTTCATATTTTTTGCTCCTCATAGTTCTGTGTCTGCACTTTACTTACTTCTCTTCTTTTTTCCTTGTTTCAACTCACAGTCGGTATTTTCACGGAGTCTGACATATCGAAAATAGTTCGACTGTGACTTACCTCATGTCAGTGGAGGATACCGATTTCTCTCCGCCCGCCACTACCGTTATGTTTCTTTTAACAATTCATCCCACCGCTTTAGAAGCGGGGGACTTCTTGTCTACTGATGTTAAAAATGCCCCTATAGATTTCTTCTTTTGTCCAAGGGCACATACACTGTTAAGTATATCATAAAATTCGACAAAAAAAAGCAAAAAATTTGGTTTTGGCAAATTTCTCACTTTTTTCGTAAATCACCTATGGAATTCGTAAAAAAATACCTTCTGCAGCGCTTCTCCGAGGAAAATTCCAAGGGCAATTGCGCCTGCCGCGGTCGCTGTCTCTAAAAGATACGTTCCAACCATGTTTTCCGGCCCCATAACGATCGAGTAGACGATGCGGTACATACCGGCTCCCGGCACCATCGGGAGAATGCCCGGGATCACGAAAAGGATCACCGGCGCTTTGAAATGACGCGCCATTGCCTGGGAAACCAGGGCGACGGCAACGGCGGCAAGAAAATTTTTCATTAAAATGCCATCGTTCAGCACTTCCACAATCAGATAGACCGCCCAGCCGATCATACCGACACCGGCAGTGTAACATTCAAGCTTTTTCGGTGCATTCAACAGTCTTGAAAAACCCCAGATTGCGACCCAGGCTCCCAGAGATTTCAGTATAATTTCACCTGCTATACTCATCTTGTCTTAGACCTCTTTTTTTTCTGTATGTGTCCTCTCACCGTACCAGCGGCCGAAGCAGCAACATGCCGAGTCCTACTCCGATCGCAATTGCAGCAGCCGTTACAAATGCCTCGAGCATCCGCGCCGCACCGGAAATATAGTCTCCATGCAGCGTGTCATATACCGCATTTGTAATTGCAACGCCAGGGACAAGGGGCATGACGGATGCGATAATAACAACGTTTAGATTCAAAGTTCCCGGGAAATAATGAATACAAAGGATTGCAGTAACTGCAAGGAAAAATGCTCCAATGCAATTCACCAAAAATGACTGCACCCCTGCTCTTTTTCCTCCATACACACCGACACCGGACATGAATCCGGCAATCGCAGATGCCAGAATTTCATAAAAACCGGCTCCGAACATGATGGCAAAGCCCGCAGTCGTCGCTATCATCGCAAGTAAATTTTTTTTAATTTCCGGTTTGGCACGGTAGATATCACGCACCCGGTGGAACAGCGTATCCAGATCGATCGTACCTTCACAGAAATCACGTGAGAGCTGGTTTACCGCATGAATCCGGTTGAGATCGGTTGCACGACTTTCCACACTGCGCATGACGGTCATGGAATCCATCGACGGGTCATCCAATGTTACCATAAAACCGGTCGTCAGTGCCAGCACATCCGCCGTTTTCAGGCCGGACATACGCAGCATACGCAGCATAGTATCCTCCACGCGCCACGTCTCTGCCCCGCTCTCCAGCAGGATTTCTCCTGCCATGACTGCAGTATCCAGCAGCAGTTTATAGTCCATAATTTCTATCCTCACAAAAGTAACGTAACTTCTATTTCAAACATATGAAACGATTGTAGCATAAAAAAGTATGGTCTTTCAAGCAAATTCTATGCAAATTTCAGCAGTTCCCTGCTGATCTCATGTTCCCTGTTTTCTTCACAAAATAACGGACAAAATTCATCTCCACTTTAGATGCCGGAGTATTCTTGCCAAAAGAGGATAAAATGCTTTCCGCTGCTCATTCACATAATTTTTCAATTTTTCTTCAAAATCTATTCACACTTTTCTCACATATGACAACTATACTGAATGTATCAAAACAAAGGGACAACAAATCATCTTCCTCTATCTTTCCTTCGTTGTCCCAACTTAAAAATTTTTCCAATTCAGATAGATTTTCTTTTTCATAATGCCGGTATTTCTGCCATAAGAAATACCGGCCCTCCTTTTTTACAGAATACGCGCCCGGAGCTCTTATGAACTTTCCGAACGCACATTTTTAGAAGTGCCGGTATCCTCTTTATGTACTATTTTTCAAATTTTATAACCAGGGTTTTGTCCCCGATCGTCTCAGACAGCATTCCGGTAATCAGCGTTTTCGCCTGCTCCCTGGCCATCGTTTCCAGATCTTCCATCTCCTGCGTCTGCTGCTCCACATCCTCTTTTGCACTCGCAATGGCATCCAGAGCATCTTCTTTCCGCTCCCAGTTCAGAAGTGCTGCCTTCTCATCGTAATACTGGATCGAATCATCATCAATCGAGATATCCAGGATTTCCACTGCCGGAAGTGTCACAATCACCTCCGTATCCGTAACCTCTGTCTTCGCTTGGGAAAGATCTACTCCCGCATGGACTTCTGCGCGGTACGTCATATTAAATGCCTTCTGTGTCAGAAGCGAAATTGTTCCATCGGAATAATGAATCAGCCCATTGTAAATCATCTTTGCCGACGTCAGCTCCCCTGCCGCCTCCAGTTTGCTGTCAATAAACGTTCCCGTAATCTCCGGCTGCCTCTCACGCCGCAGGGACTGCGTCAGATAAACCACCATTCCGGCAAGAATTATCACAATCAAAAGATATACCACTGCCTTTATGGTCCCACGACCTTCTTTTTTTCCTTTACTCATTTGGAAAGTCTCCTTCCTTTTTCTTCTGTTCCCTTTGACGAAAAATAACTTCTATTTTGTATTGGAAAATAGTTTTCAAACACTCTCCCGCGCTTATTATACCGTATCATTCACGCAAAAAACAGCTTTGTTTTACAGATAATTCTTAAAAATCTGTAAAACAGAGTTGTCTTCTTTTCATAGATGTATATATTTGTAAAAATCCCCAAAAGAAAGACACCTCGCTTTCGTTTGTGCTGCATTCTGAATGTAATGAAACAAGTCCTTACAACATTTGCGAAAAAAGGTGTCTTTTGCAGATCCGTATGCTATTATTCTTCGATTCTTTGCTTATTATAACAAATATGGGTATCGGTTCCATTGTCAGCAAAATAGTGTTTTTCGCCCATAAAATCAAAGTAACCGTCCTTAATATTTCCTTTTCGGATATCCTCACAGGTTTTCAGCACATCCTCAATGGTGCTGATCTTTCCTGTTCCATCTCCGTGGGACATCAAAATCTTGTCATAAGTTCCCTCGATCTTTTTCTGAAATTCTCTTAAGTTCTTTTCATAGGTGGCAAGTCCCGTAGAAAATTCTTCAAACAGGAAAAGGAAAGGATTGCATGCATCTCCCAGAAGAAGCGTACGCTCTTCCGGAATCAGCATGACCACACTGCCCTGTGTATGTCCAGGAAGCTCATAAATTACAATCTGAACGTCTCCCAGTTCAAAACGGTCTCCTTCTTTCAAATCTCGAAAACGCTCAAACGGTGCTGCCGGAATCATATCCTTTTCCGTAATTGCATTACCTTCTGCATTCATACCTGCAAGTCCTTCCAGACGAAACTCTTTCTTTGCGTGTTCACGATAAACAGCTTCATCCTTATGATTCAGGTAGATTTCTTCAAACTCTCCGGCTCCCATTGCATGATCTACATGGCCATGCGTCATGAGCACTTTCACCGGTTTGTCCGTCAACTGATCGACGCACTGTTTCAGACTAAAATAACCGCTTCCGGTGTCAATCAGCACTGCATCTTTTTCCCCCTCTACCAGGTACATCATCTCTGTACAGAAGCCATAGATTCTGGTGATATGCTCCGATATTCTTTCTGTTTTAAATTTCATTGTAAAAACCCCCTTTTCGTTTTCTACAGTTTAACCCTTTACGCCGCCTACGACAATTCCTTTTACGAAATATTTCTGGAAAAACGGATAAATAACCAGAACCGGAATAACACCAACAACGGCAATTGCCATACGGATACCTGTGCTTGGCATGGCTGCAACCGCGGATGCTACACTACCCATGGTAGAACTCTGCAGGAATGTGATACTGGTAATGATGTTGTTCAAAATTGCCTGTAAGGTATACAGACTGTCATCTGTAATATAGTATAAACTATTCATCCAGTCATTCCAGTATCCAAGACCAACCATCAGGGCTAATGTTGCCAGCATCGGTTTCGAAAGTGGAAGTACAATGCGGAACAGAATGCGGAACTCACCGGCTCCATCAATTCTTGCCGCCTCAATCAGGGAATCCGGAATATTACTTACAAAGAATGATCGCATCATGATGATGTAAAATGCATTCATCAGCAGGCTCGGTATAATCAATGCCCAGATCGTATTTTTAATATGAAAAATCTGTGTATACATCATATACGTTGGTACCAGTCCACCATTAAACAGCATGGTAAAGAATACCAGGAAAGAAAACAGATTCCGGTGTGGAAGTTCTTTTCTTGAAATCGGGTATGCAAACATAACCGTCATCAGAATAGAGCAGGCCGTTCCGACGATCGTAACAAGAACAGAAAGACCAAGACCACGGATAATTTTTCCGCCGCTCTGGAACAGATATTCATATGCATAGAAACTGACTTTTTTCGGGAAGAAACTATATCCATACTGCAAAAGAGTTGACTCTTCGGTAATGGAAGAAGAAATCAGCAGAAGAAACGGCGCTGCTGCAATGATACAAAGCAGGATAAAAATAGTATGTAAAACTACCTGCTCTACTTTATTATTCGATACCATATTTTTGCCTCCTTAGAACAGTGCGCTGTCCTTGTCTATTTTTCGTACAATCTGGTTTACTGTCATAATCAGGATAAAGCCAAGTACCGACTGTAAAAATCCTGCTGCCGAAGATCGTCCGATATCATTCAGCTGTGTCAGTCCTTTATAAACATAAACATCAATTGTATCCGTTACTTCGGAAATCAGTCCGGAATGCATCGGCACCTGATAGAACAGACCAAAATCGGAGAAGAACATTCTTCCGATCTGTAACAGAACCATCGTAATAATGGTAGTCTTCAGACCCGGTAATGTTACGTTCCAGATCTGACTCCATCTTCCTGCTCCATCGGTGGATGCTGCCTCATACAGAGAGGAATCAATTCCAATAACGGTTGCATAGTAAAGAATACTGGTATATCCAAAGCCTTTCCACAGGTTTACAATTGTCAAAATATAGGGCCAGTACTTTGATTCCGTATACCAGTTAATGGTATGACCGCCCAAATGCACCAGAAGATTATTAAGAAAACCGGATTCTGTACTTAAGAATCCATACACAATATAGGAAACAATAACCATGGATACCAGATATGGTACCAGGATCACGGTCTGATAAATTTTTTTGCTCAGCTTTCCACGAAGGAAATTCAGCATAATCGCAACGGCAACAGCAACTACCGTTCCAAGGAAAATAAATACAAGATTGTACAAAATTGTATTTCGTATCATGTTAAATGCATCTTTCGTTTTAAACAGATACGTAAAGTTGCTGAATCCGCACCAGTCACTAGCCAGAATTCCTTTGCTGAAATCATATCGTTTAAATGCAATCACAAGACCTGCCATCGGCATGTAATTGTTGATCAGCAGATAAATGAGTCCCGGCAGAAGCATGATATACAATGCTATAATTTTTCTCGATACTTTTTTCCGTTTACGCGCAGGCATAAGATCCTCCCTTTGGAAAAGAGAGACATCCTGTGCCTCTCTTTTGCCCTTTTATTTGGTGTGATAAGATTTTTTAGTCCTATTTGTTTTCTGCATGCCATGCATCAAACTGTTTCTGTTTTGCCTCGATAACTTTGTCCATTCCTGCTGCCTTCAGCTCTTCGGTTGCTTTTGCCAGATACTCATCCGGATCTACGGCACCGAGCATCAATGCGGAATAATATTTATCCATAACATTGCAGCATGCACTGTACTCATCGGTTACTTCTGTCGTATCGAAGCAGAAACCATAAGCCGGGGTCTGCTGTACGGACTCGTTAAATTTCTTCAAGCTCTCTGTTAATCCGTTTGTCGGCTGTTCCGGAGTAAGAGAAGAGTTTGGATACAGCCACCACTGCTGCATTGCACCATAGCCATTGTTCGTATAATCTTTTCCATCCGGATATACGGCATTGCCATCTGCATCTACTACGTAGTTACGATCTTTAATACCATCTGTCAGTAACGTTACAACGTCTGCATCGGAGTAAAGAACTTCCAGCATTTTCCAGGATGCGTCCTTATTTTTACTGTTTGCACTGATGCCCCAGCACATACCGGAAATGGTCGTCGTGTCTGCTTTTGCAGGGGTGAGCGGAACTCTTACAAGATCTTCTTTAATATAGTCAGTTTCATCAAAATAAGCACCGTTATTAAAGCATGTCACTGCTTTTTTATTTAAAATCATGCTGTCGCCTGTCTCTGTGTTGCTCAGGCAATCCGGCATCATATAGCCATTGGTATACCAGCTGTGGGTATGTTTTGTAAGATCAATAAAGTCCTCAGTTTCTAACAGATTCTTAATGGTAGTATCACCACCAGCCTCCATAACACCGATCATCTTGATGTCGCCAAGACCATCCCAGGTCCATCCACCATTTGACATGGTTGTGTTTCCCTGTGGAACAATCGCGTACCGGTCCGGATATGCTTCATGGATTTTTCCAAGCAGTTCATCTACCTGATCCAGGGACATCTGCTCGCCGCCTTTTACTCCCATTTCATCGGCAATTGCACGGTCAATATCGAGTACAATAACATCTCCATGATTTCGGTAATTCGGAAGTGCATAGATATGACCATTTACGCTGGTACATTTTAAGTCTTTATCTGTAAATACTTCTGCTGCTGCCGTTTTGAATTCTTCACTTGCATTATTATAATAGTCATCCATATTGGCAAGCTGTCCGTTCTTTACATAGGTCAGAAGCGGTGTTCCGTAAATCATAATCAGATCTGCCTCATCGCCTGTCAGAAGCATGTTGGACTGGTTTGTCCAGTTTCCGAACTCTACAAAAGTAAGTTTAATTTTTACACCATACTTTTCTGCCGTGATTTCATTAATCGCATCTTCTACCATCTGAAGATCTGTCGTATCATAGATGTTTGGCACACACATGTTGACAACCGGTACATCGGTTGTTCCTTTGTCTGAAGATGCTGCTGTCTCGCTACTTCCGCTCTTTGAAGATGTATCCTGTGCCGCATTACTGCTTCCGCAGCCTGCCAGCAAGGACATCACCATCATGGCAGCTGCCATACCGCTCAAAAATCTTTTGGAACCCTTTTTCATTTTGGAAACCTCCTTTGTTTCTCTCGTTTTGATGTTCTTATTGTATCTTTTCTCTCTTTTTCTCTCCACCAAAAAAGTGCCGTCCTTTGTCACTTTCGTGACATGGCACCGCACTTTTTTTCATTTTCTTATTCTTTTTATGATTTATTGTTCTTTTCATGACTTTTCTTTTTTATTTTTACAGTGTAAACGATATTCCTGTGGAGTATAATCAGTCACTTTTTTGAAAGTCCGTGAAAAATGGGAAAAGTTGTCAAATCCAACCTTAGATGCAATGACGCCGACAGAAAAATTTGTATTTTTCAAAAGTGTACCTGCCATTTTCATTTTTTCAATCAACACATAATCCTTGAATGTCATTCCTGTTTCTGCTTTAAATAATTTGGAAAAGTACTCTTCATTCAGAAATACCATCCCAGCTGCATCCGCGCGTGAAATATTCTCATATACATGCGATTTCACATACTGCATCACCGTTTCAATTCGCTCATCTTTTTTTCCTGTATCTTCTGCCGCACTTTCTTCTTCCCAGTGAATCCCATCCAGTTTTCCTTCTATGTTATCCGGCAATTCCTGCAGGCCTTTCATTAATTCTTTTGGCAGTCTTCCATCCCGTACACCTTTTCCACAGCCTGTATAAATCGCTGCTTCTGTTGCCATCTGCTTCTGCATAAAATGGTAAAACCGTTCGATCACCTGTTTCCACTTTTCATTATCAAGTATCTGTTGATCATCTACTGCCATTGCAAAAAAACTTTTTTGACTTTCTTCTGCAATAAAGACCTGTACTTTATTATCCAGCAGCTCCTCCAGAACATTTCTCGTAACAAAAAGTTTCAATTCTGTATTCCACTTGTCAATTTTTGAATTTTGTTTTCGATAATAACATCTTATCACATACAAAACTGTCTGATTTCCGTTGAATTTCTGTAATTGCAGCAGTTGTCCAAATGCCTTATCCGCTTCTTCATACTCTTTCTGCCCGATCCGGTACAAAAGTGCCGACAGAAAAATATCCCGATTCTGCCGCAATTCTGTTTGCGTTTTTTGCATCCACTGTACATTCTTTTCTTTTTTTACATGTTCACAGGCTTTTTTTACTACTTTTTCTATCTCTGCATATTTCGCCGGCTGCAAAACATAGTCAAATCCACCAAGCTGAATCGCTTTTTTGGCATATGCAAATTCTGCATGTGCCGTCAGAAAAATGCAGCAGACATCAATCTGCTGCTCCTTCGCCCACTGCAGCAGTGAAAGACCATCTTCCCCTGGCATTTCAATATCACACAGCATAATATCAACCGGAAAATTCACCAAAATCAGTTTTGCTTCTGCAGCACTGCAGGCAATATATGTTTCATCAATTCCAACTTTCTCCCAATTGATTCCTTTCTGGATACTTTCTACAATTGCCCGCTGATCGTCCACCAATAAAATTTTCATACCGTATCTCCTGTATCCTTGCGTCCGAAGGGCAAAATCAGTTCACTGACTGCTCCGCCCATATTGTAAAAACTATATTCCGCTTTTTCCCCATACAAAATATCGCAACGTTTTTTCAGATTATTAACTCCAACTCCTTCCGCACGATAAGAACCTCTCGTATTCAGTTCCTCCAGAAGTTCCTCTGGATATCCCTGTCCACTGTCCGATACCATAATGTCGAGTTTTTCTCCCTCTTCCATCTGCAATTTATGCAATGTAATGGTAATCTTCAGTCGGGTCTTTCCCATTTCCATCTTTGCATACTTGATACTGTTCTCTACAAAAGTCTGAACAGCCAGCACCGGAACCAACCACCTTTGCACATCATCAGCCATTTCAATTTTATATGTAATTTCCCGGTCAGAAAGGATCTTCTGTAATTCCAAATAATTTTCTGTAATCTTAATCTCCTGTTCTGCATCCACAACACTTTCTTTCATATAAAGCATCGTGCGAAGGAAATCTGAAATACGAAGAATTAACTCCTGCATCGACGTCATACCTGCGTCTGCTGCCATAGCATTTAATGTTTTCAATCCATTTAAATAAAAATGAGGATTTAGTTGCGTCCGCATCAGCTGCAACTCCGCGTCACGCCGGTTCAGTTTTTCTTCGTATACCTGCATCTTCTGTTCTTTTATTTCCTGTACCATTTTCTGCAATACCCAGTTAATCAGCTGCTGCTCATAATATTGCAGGTGCAGATCCGGAATTTCCTGAATCTTTCCGTTTCGAATTTCTTCCATAACCGTTACAAGCTGATACATGGGATGCAGATAACTTTTTACCATATTTCGATAAATAAAAAACATAACAACAATCGACACCGCAGTAAATATCAGAAGAACCATTTCAGTTACAGACATTTGATGCAAATAAGATTCACTGATCTGGCAAAAATACCAGATATCACAAGCATCTATTTTCTGTCCAAAAAGATACTCTTTTCCGGCATGTTTCCATAAAATTTCTTTCTGTTCCCATTCCATATCCTGCAACGAAAAACTTTTCCGATATAGGTCAAAATTTTTGTCGCTGATTTTAGAATCCCACAAAAGGTTCTCTTCTATCGAAACATTTCTGATCGTATTTGAAAAATAATGATTGATCTGGTTTACTCCGGCTACTACTGCATTGCCTCTTTTATAAAATACAAGCCAGTAACCATTTCCCCCCTCTGTCTGCAAGAAAAATCCATTGTGTGTATCGCTTCCCTCTACATACGACAATAAAATATTTCGAATGCGCTGCCCTTCTTCAAATGGGATACGATTCTTATTTACATTGAAGAGCCACTGAAGATTATTTCCATCTCCATATGCAAGATAATATCCGTCCAGCCACGTACTCATCTCTCGATTCATTTTCATTCTGCTGTTCAAATCATAGGCAGAACTATAATCTCCTTTTTCTGATTCTGGATTCTCGGCCAATATCTGAAACTGCGGATCACTTTCATAAATATTAAACAAGTACTTGGTCATCGTGTCTATATCGGCGACAAGCTTTTCTGTTGAACTCGTTAATGTCAATTCCACAGATCGTATCTGTTCTTCCCTGTCGCGGTTGATAATTACGATATCCATTACCAACAGTAAAACCAGCATTGCCACATATCCGACCAAAGAAAGAACCAGCATCTTCCGATTCATATATTTTGCTCTTTTCTTTTGTCTTCTCATTTTCCCTCCAGAAAAAAGATCGTTTTACAGGTTCAATGAATCATAACTTATGTCTTTCTATATGTTAAAAAGGCAATCAACACATTGTTGATTACCTTTTTGATTACCTTGTTTAATTGGCAAAAACACGCCCGCGTAACTTTACATTTTAAAGGCTTTCCGGGCTTTAAAAACAGGGGATGAGAGAATCGAACTCCCACCAAAGGTTTTGGAGACCCCTATCATA
>ERZ838516.291-NODE-291-length-82316-cov-6.259588_pt1 | contig 82316 bp, 54 predicted proteins | sample MGYA00519910_ERZ838516 | MGnify/ENA primary metagenome ERZ838516 (study PRJEB31850, sample SAMEA3708837) | human gut metagenome | biome: human gut; feature: human-associated habitat; material: faeces | place: China | collected 2014 ... | reverse complement strand
TATATTTTATATTGACATTAAATTATATGATATATATACTAATAATATATAAAATAAATAAACAAGAGGGGAGCCATTGGATAAAAAAGCATAACTAATAAAAAGTATAAGGATACGGTATTCAGGTTATTATTTAACAACAAAAAAGAGGCACTTGGATTATACAATAACTTATACGATGCCGATTACACAGATGAATCATTAATTGAGATAGTAACTCTTGAAGACGTGTTATTCACACCACGAAAAAATGATATTGCATTTACCATGAATGGAAGATTTATGGTACTATTAGAGCATCAGTCAACAATCAATGAAAATATGCCATTGAGATTTTTAATATATATAGCAAGACTATATGAAAAGATAATAGATGTCGATAATATATATAGAAAGAAGCTTATAAAGATACCGACACCTGAATTTACAGTATTATATAATGGCAGTGATGACCTGATAAAGGATGGTCAGAAAGTAACGGAACTTGAACTTAGATTATCAGATGCGTTTAATGAAGAAGATGTACAGCTCGAATTAAAGGTCAAAGTAATAGATATACGATATCCATCACATAATAAATCTGTAACGAAATCTGATACATTGGAACAGTACAGCCGCTTTATACAGATAGTAGAAGACTGTAGAAAGCAGAAAAAGAATCTTGATGAGGCAATGAAAAAGGCTATAGACATAGCAATAGAAAAAGGTATATTAAAAGAGTTTTTAATCAGACACAGTGCGGAGGTACGGAATATGCTAACATTAGAATATAATGAGGAAGTCGCAAAAAGAGTGGAAAGAGAAGAAGCAAGAGAAGAGGCAAGAGAAGAGGCAAGAGCTGAGTTAATCAAGAGTTGTTTAAGAAAGATAACCTCATGTGAAGCAGTAGCCGAAATGCTGGATTTACCATTAGAGGAAGTACAGAGAGTAAAAGATACTATGTAGGAGTATCTGTATTATCATAGTATAATATATTATATGGTTAAAACAATAATAATCTTCTACCACAGTTCTCATAAAAATACACCCCAGAACAAAAAGTTCTGAGGTGTAATATACTTTTCTGAAACTTTCCCATATATTATGACTCACTCACAGACAGGTGCTGTGATATTATGGCACGTATTGCACCGAACAGGTAAGGCTTGATGGTTTCCAAATCAACAGGCTCACTATAGAGTATTACACTATAGCATGTTGAGCTTACAAGTTCTATAATAAGGAATAACATTATTTCCGGTTCTTTTATTGTCTCTGAACAATTCTCTATAATATGATAGAAAACATCTTCAAAATTAATATCATTTTCAGCAACATTAGTTGTCAATGCTTCCTTAAATATTCCCCAGCTCAGATTCTTGGATATGAATGTAAGAAGCGCTTTATTAGAGTTGAGTGCATTAATAATATGATTAACCATAAATATTATCTGGTCTTCAAATGAAAGTTCACCATCTGTATTTTCTGAGTACTCTTTTAAATCTTTGGCAGCATTTTTGAAGAGCTTGCTTGATTCATGGGATATGAGCTTATTTCTTATATCATATTTATCCTTAAAATAAAGATAGAAAGTACCCTTTGCAATACCAGCCTGCTGTGATATTTCTGCAATAGAGGTCTTATTAACTCCTTTTGTTGTAAAGAGCTGGAAAGCGGTATTAAGCAGAGAGGTCTGTTTTTGTTGTTTATTTGATTCTATTTTTCCCATAGTATCTCTCCATTCTTATATTATACAGGTACATATTTATAATCAGGAATATTAAGTCAGATTATACATATGTAAATAACTATATATTAAATTCCTAGTTGTTCTTTTAATACATAAGAATCTGTAAGTAATAACATTAATAATTAATAAATACAGCTTATATATAGTAGATTCATAGTTACTGTGAACAGTAACCTTATTTATATATCTGATTAACATTGCGGTTTATGGAATATTAATCTCATAAAATATTAGATTACTTTTTCTTAAAAGTCAATTGATTTTGAGAAAAAATGACTGGCGGTCAAAAAAAGTTATAAAATATATTGACTAATGGTCATTTTGTGCTATAATGACTTACGAAATTAAGAATGACCACTAGTCATTAAGCTGTTTTTAATCAGACAGGAGGTTTAATATGGAAAAAGTAGGAAAAGTAATAGTTAAGTTAAGAATACCAATTCTTATCATTAGTTTCTTATTGCTTATACCGGCAGGACTTGGTTATGTATATACAAGAGTTAATTACGACATATTGTATTATCTTCCGGGTGATATTGAAACTATGAAGGGTCAGGATATTCTTCTTGATGAGTTCGGAAAAGGTGCTTATGCAACGGTCGTTGTGCAGGGCATGGATTCAAAAGACGAGGCAAAGCTTGAAGATAAGATTAAGAATGTAGATCATGTTACAGATATCGTATCTTATAACAGTTTTGTGGGAAATACAGTTCCAACAGAGTTAATTCCTGAAAAGTACAGAAGTATATTTGAAAATCAGGAATCAGGATGCACGATGTTTGTTATCTTCTTCGATGATACAACATCAAGTGATGAGACAATGAATGCAATTGGCGAGCTTAGAGAATTGGCAAGAGGACAGTGCTTCATAAGCGGTATGTCAGCAGTTGTTACAGATACTAAGAAGATAACACAGCAGGAAACACTTGCATATGTTGTTATAGCATGTGTACTTACAAGTATTGTTCTTGCAGTATTTATGGATTCTTTCCTTGTACCGGTATTTTTCATGTTAAGTATCGGTATGGCGATTGTATATAATTTAGGTTCTAACATATTTATGGGAGAGGTATCATTCCTTACAAAAGCACTTGCGGCGGTATTGCAGTTAGGTGTTACAATGGACTATTCAATTTTCCTCTGGCACTCATATAAAGAGAAGAAGGAAGAAAATGGTGATGACCACAACAAGGCAATGGCACAGGCTATCGGAAGCACCATTACATCAGTTGTAGGTTCATCAATTACAACAGTAGCAGGTTTCTTAGCACTTTGTTTTATGAGTTTTACACTTGGTCTTGACCTCGGTATTGTAATGGCAAAGGGTGTTGTTATCGGTGTTATTGGATGTGTAACAATACTTCCTTCATTAATACTTACATTTGACAGGGCACTTGAAAAGACAACTCACAGAGAGATTATGCCGGCAAGATTCGACAGACTGGCTGACTTTGTAGTTAATCATTCATGGATATTTATTATAGTATTCTTAGTATTATTAGGACCGGCAATTTATGGTTACAATAATACAAATGTATATTACAACTTAACTGATACATTCCCTGAATATCTTGACTGTGCACAGGCTAACAAGATGCTGGAAGAAAACTTCGACCTGAATTCAGTATACATGGTGCTTGCAGATGCAGATCTTCCAACTAAGGAAGCCACACAGATGTTAGATGACCTTAAGAATGTAGATGGTGTATCATTTGCACTGGGATATAATTCCATAGCAGGCAATACGATACCTGAGGAAATGATTCCTGACGAATTAAGAGAAACCCTGATGAGTGAACACCATCAGATTATAGCAGTGGCATCGGATTATAAGCTTGCATCTGATGAGCTTAATGCACAGATTGAACAGGTTAATACAATTACTAAGAAGTATGATTCTAATTCTATGGTTATTGGTGAAGGACCTTGTACTAAGGATCTTATAACAATAACAGATAAGGATTTCAAGACAGTTAGTGTTGTATCTATCGCAGCAATATTTATTATTATCATATGTGTATTTAAGTCAGCAGTACTTCCTATTGTACTTGTTGCAGCCATTGAATTTGCGATATTTATTAACATGTGTCTGCCATACTATCTGAATACAACAATACCATTTATCTCATCAGTAGTTATTGGTACAATTCAGTTAGGTGCTACGGTCGATTATGCTATTCTTATGACAACACGTTACAGAAAGGAAAGATTTGAAGGCGCTTCTAAGAAAGAAGCCATTTCTATAGCACTTTCAACATCAATTCCATCAGTTATCGTAAGTGCACTTGGTTTCTTCGCTGCAACTTTTGGTGTTGGTGTATATTCAAGTGTAGATATGATTGGTTCACTTTGTACATTAATGGCACGAGGCGCTATTATCAGTATGTTTGTAGTTATATTTATACTTCCTTCATTCTTTGTTGTATTTGATAAGATTATAATTCATACCAGTAAAGGATTTATAGATAAGAGTAGGAAGATTAAGGCAGTGAATCCGGAAGTTACTAATATATAACAGGATTTACATAATGAATTATATGGTGGCTGACCTGGGATTGTATTTGTCAGGCCGTCACCCTGGAAATAAAATTAATATGGAAATGGAAACTGATTCACCACGGTTCAGATATGAACGGGCTGGCTGCTTCAGGGCAGGAACAGACAGTCATTGATGTCGGGGAAAGACCGGAGTATAAGCCGGTTACATCACATCATCGTAATATAGCTGCTCAGAAATGGAGATTACTATGATTAAAAAGAAATTATTTAAATATGGTTCAGTATTTATGTGTGCAGCCCTTATGGCATGCAGTCTTGCAGCATGTGGTACTAATTCAGTCAGAACAGAAAGTGCTACAGCAGTAAGTGCTGCCGCTGCAAATGATAATGATAGTATTTTATCAAATGCTTTAAGCAATACATTATATTCAGCATCCCAGACAACATCTAAGAATGTTTCAACAGAAAAGAAGACTAATTCTAAGGATGAAACAGTATATGTATTTACAGATGTTACAGGTAAACAGGATCATTTAATAGTTAATGAGAAGTTAAATAACGTAACAGGGGTATCTACAATTCAGGATGTATCAAAATTAAGCAATATTAAGAATCTTACAGGTGATGAAACATCTACATCAGGAAGTGATGGTAAGCTTACATGGGCTGCGGACGGTAACAGCATTACTTATCAGGGAACATCAACACAGCAGACACCTGTAACAATTAAGGTTACATACTATCTTGATGGCAAGGAAATATCAGCAGATAAGCTTTTAGGACAGAGTGGTAAGGTTAAGATAAGATTTGACTATACTAATAATGAAAAGAAGACTATTACAGTAAATGGTAAGACACAGACAGCATATGTACCATTTACAATGCTTACAGGAATGGTTCTTCCAAAGGATAAGTTCTCTAATATTGAGGTTACTAATGGTAAGGTGACACAGGTAAATGATAACAATATCGTAATCGGTGCAGCAATGCCGGGATTAAAGGACAGCTTAAATCTTACACTTGGAGATGATAAACTTGATATTGACATTCCTGAATATTTTGAAGTAACAGCAGATGCTAAGGACTTCGAGCTTAACGATGTTATGTCAGTAGCTACAAGCAGCATTTTATCTGATGTTGATACAGAAGCAATCAATTTTGATGATGTAAAGGATCAGATGGATGACCTTTCTGATGCTTCTAACCAGTTAATAGATGGAACATCAACTCTTGCAGATGGTACTGCAACATTAAAGGATGGAACAAGCCAGCTTGTAGACGGAACTAACCAGTTATCAGATGGTTCTGCACAGCTTGTAGATGGAGCAGCAGCTCTTGCGGATGGTACAGGCGAATTAAATGGAAAAGTTCCAACACTTACAAGTGGTATTACAAAGCTTAATGATGGAGCAGCAACTCTTGCAGCAGGTACAGGCGAATTAAATGGAAAAGTTCCAACACTTACAAGCGGTATTGCAAAGCTTGATACAGGCGCCGGAGACCTTGCTGCCGGAACTAACCAGTTGTTCTCTAAGATGCCGGCACTTACAAGTGGTATTGCACAGCTTAACGATGGTTCAGGAGCACTTGCTGCCGGTACATCTAAGTTAAATGAAGGTGTTACAGCCTTAAAGGCAGGCACTGGTAAGCTTGCTTCTGATACAGAAGGTCTTGGAGCATTGCAGACAGGTATTTCAAATTATACAGATGGTGTATCATCAGCTAATGATGGTGCAGATACATTAAAAGATGGTACAGCTCAGATTAATGCAGGTCTTAGCACACTTGCTTCTAACTTTGCAGGAGATGGAACAGAAGAAAATCCTGGTCTTGTAAATGGTGTAGAGCAGTTAAATGATGGAGCAGACCAGCTGGATGCAGGTATTAATAAACTTGCAGATACATTAAATGCTTCATTTGGTAATATTGCATCACAGGCTGCAACTTATGGAAGTAATACAGAAGCGCTTACACAGGCTAAGGCTATTGAAGATGGAATTGGTGCTAATGTAAACAGCATTTTAGGAGCGTTAGGCAATGCTAACCTTCTTATTACACCATATACAGATATGAATACAACAATGAACGATGCTACAATATCTACTCTATATGCAAAATACATGGACGCATATCAGTTTGTAGGTGCTAACGCAGGTAATCCATATATACAGCAGCTCAATGCAGCTATAGCAGCATCAGGTACACAGTTTACAAGTCTCGCAGATGTATATAATGCCCAGATGGGATTATTATTTAAGACAGTAAGCAACCAGAGTATATCAGGAGCTTTAACACAGGTATATAATACAGCAACACAGACAACAGATCCTGAAACAAATATGAACCTTACACAGAGTCTTACAGCATTAAAGCAGGGTTCAGCAGCATTAAAGAGTGGTATTGCAACGGTTAAGGCAGGTATTGGTACTCTTGATGAACTTACAGCTAAGACACCACTTGCAGTACCTACAACAGTATGCCAGGCACTTAATGCATTGGTTACAGGAAGTGATCAGGTTAATGCAGGTGCAGGTCAGTTAAAGGCAGGACTTGGACAGCTCGTTGCCAATAATGATACATTAAATAACGGTATGTCAACAGCAGTGGCCGGAGCTAAACAGCTGGATGCAGGTGCAGCACAGCTTACAGACAGCACTAATGGAGTTCCTGCATTAGTAGCAGGAAGTGAACAGTTAAAGGCAGGACTTGGACAGTTAGTAGAGTCAACACCAGAGCTTACAACAGGTATTAATGCATTAAATGATGGTGCTAAGCAGTTAAAGCTTGGTACGGCACAGTTAAATGAAGGAGCCGGAGCATTAGCACTTGGAGTTAATGCATTAGACAATGGCGCTAACCAGCTTAAGGATGGTACATCACAGTTAGCAGAAGGAGCCGGAGCATTGGCAGACGGTGTAGGAGCATTAGATGATGGTGCTAACCAGTTAAGGGATGGTCTTAATACATTAAAGGATGGTATCAGTCAGGTTAGTGACGGAGCTATCCAGCTTGATGATGGTGCTATCCAGTTGGCAGATGGAACAATAACATTAAAGGATGGCATGCTTCAGTTTAGTGAAGAAGGAATTGAAAAGATTACTAAGATGTTAGGAGTAGATGCTCCTGAGATTACTGAAACACTTAAGAAAGTAACAGAGCTTGGTAAGAATTATCAGTCATTTGCGGGTAAGGCAGATGATACAGAGGGTACGGTAACATTTATTTATAAGACAAATGGTATCACTAAATAAGCCAGTTTCCTAATTTTCCATATATTAAACGGCCGGGGAGAGGTGTATGCCTCTTTCCGGTCAATTTTGTTTGCGCGCCATGGGTGCGCCCTAACGGGTGCAAGTCCAGGACACGCCAGGATAGTGGGAAGTGTATAGCCGGACAGTAATATAGATGACTTGTCAATTGGAAGGAATAGTTGTATTATAAGAAACGTCGTGTTTTTAATTTGCAAAATCGTATGAATAAATATTTATTGTTAGAAGCATAACAGATGAATTATAATGACATTTTGTTATTTATGAAATTGTATAATGAATATTACAGAATAAAAAAATTACTATAGGCTAAGAAGAAAGGAATTATGTTATGAGAAATAAAAAGGTACAATTTATAACGCAGGGAGCTGTAATTGCAGCTATTTATGTGGTATTGGTGCTGATATTTGATACATTCAGTTTTGGACCGATACAGTTCAGGATTGCAGAGATGCTTACAGTTATGCCATATTTTACGCCGGCAGCCATTCCGGGACTGTTTGTCGGGTGTCTTATAGCTAATATTATTGGTGGCGGACTGATATGGGATATTGTGTTTGGAAGTATTGCAACACTTATAGGCGCTATAGGTTCATATCTTGTAAGAAAGAATAAATGGCTTGTGCCATTGCCGCCAATCATAGCCAATATGGTTATAGTTCCATTTGTATTAAAGTATGCATATGGATATGATGGTCTTTTGGTATACTTTATGTTTACGGTAGGTCTTAGCGAAATTATCGTATGTGGAATTATTGGAATGGCTCTGCTTACTGTTATGGCAAAGAACAGGGAGCATATTTTTAAGGATTAAATGGTGAAAAACTGTAAAGTGATTAAATAAGGGAGTATAAACTGGACACAGATTATACCCCCTGTTTTATTATACAGATTCATGCTATCTGAATATTCCGGAAATATCTGTTGTGTGGTAATTTTATCGGCAATATGCTGTATAATCTTTGAACTTTGGGGCATACTGACATTTCGCTTATTGTAAGATTATGAGCTTTCACGTTCAACAAGAGAGGCTGAAAAAACAAGATGCTGTGGACTTGGTTTAATATCTTTAGGAGCATCTATTTCATCGATTAACATCTTTACAGCCTTGGTTCCCATCTCATAAGCGGGTATTTCAAGAGATGTCATGGTTGTCTCAAGCATATTGCCAATGGAATGTCCTGTAAGGCTTACAAGGCGTACATCATCAGGGACTCTAAGAGAGTGTACCTTTAAAGCTCTAAGTGCTGCCATACCTTGAATATCAACAGCAGCCATGATGGCATCTATCTTAGGATTATCTTTTAAAAGTTGTTCTGTACATTCATATCCATATTCAAAACTGTTAATAGAATCAGGAGATATTGCACAATATTCCTGAAGTTTAAGTTCCTTTATGGCACGTTGAAATCCCTTATATCGTTCCTTATATGGAGCGTAATTCATAGAACCGTTAATGAGACCGATATTTCTACAGCCTTTATTATAGAGATAGTGAACAGTATCATAGCCGCATGCATCGTAGTCTGCAATTACACTGCTAAGGTTCTTGTCCTGTTTACGCACTATCTGTATAATTCCAAGACCATCTGCGTGCATATCACGAAGCAGGTGGCCGTTTTTGCCGGTTCCGGCAATGATTATTCCATCGACAAAACCATTTCTTAGACGGTTAAGGTGTTCTTTTTCAAGCTCACTGTCATCTTCTGTAATACATATCATGGTAGCATATCCTGTCTGCCTGCATTCGTATTCAATACCCTGCATCATATCAGCATATAAAGTAAGATGAAGACGTGGAACTACGACACCAATAGTATGTCTTTTTCCCTGACGCAGCCCCTTTGCCAGTATATTAGGTTTGTAACTTAGCTGTTCAACGGCTGCCATAATTCTTTTTTTAGTATCAGGATGGACGTAGGAAGTATTGTTTAATGCTCTGGATACAGTGCTTACATCAACACATGCAAGCTTTGCAACATCTTTTAATGTAGCCATATATAAGCCCCCTTTCTATAAGTACAGACTTTAATTAACATAAACATACAATTCTGTACAATTAATGTGAAAACGTTTGTATATGTTGAGTATACAATATCTAATGATTTTAAGCAAGTATAATAGGTTATGACTAAAAATATTAAAAAGAAAGAAGAATGTTTTGATGTGGAAGCAGAAATTGTATTAGTGATAAAACAAGCATATTTACTACATTGTACACGAATATGTGCAAAATATTGCACAAGTTGCATAAAGCATTGACTATATAAATAAGGTGTGGTATAAAATAATCACAGTGATACAAACGATTGCATAAATAAATCAGACCGATGCGCAGCGGATAGCAAAAAATATTAAAAGAACAAAATAATAAAATTTTTAATTGAAAAGGAGATCACTATTATGGCAAAAGTAAAAACATTTAAAACAATATTCCCAGCAGTTTCAGTACCTTTAAACGATGATTATTCAATTAATGAACCAGAGTTCAGAGCATATCTTCGTTGGATCAAATCATTTTATGGAAAAGGAATAGAAGGACTTGTATGTAATGGACATACAGGTGAGATAACAGGGCTTACAAGAGCAGAACGTAAGCGTGTAGTTGAAATCTGTAGTGAAGAATGCGGCGATGTAATGACAATTATTTCAGGTGTCAACTGTGAAAATACAGCAGAGTCAATTGAGATGGCTAAGGAAGCTAAGGAAGCAGGAGCAGACGGAATCCTCTTAATGCCACCACATATGTGGCTTCGTTTCGGAATGCACAAGGATGCACCATTTGAATATGTAAAGGATGTTGCAGAGGGAGCTGATATTGATATTATTATTCATCTTTATCCAGCAACAAGCAAGGCATTCTATCCGGTAGAAACATTAATTAAGATGTGTAAGGAAATTGATCATGTTAAATGTATTAAGATGGGTACAAGAGTTACATCAATCTATGAACATGATGTAAGACTTCTCCGTCAGGAATGCCCGGACATCTCATTAATAACATGTCATGATGAAACACTCTGTGTAAGCTGGTTCCCTGGAATGGACGGTGCTTTAATCGGATTTGCCGGATGTGTGCCTGAAATAATCTGCCCGGCATGGGATGTATTCTCTCATCCTGATAAGCATACTTTAAAGGAAGCACAGGACTGGTCTAACAGAATTTATCATATTTCACAGGCTATATATGGCGGTGGACAGCCATCAGGCGAGGCTCATGCAAGATTAAAAGAAGCATTAGTTCAGAGAGGAATCTTTACAAGTGGATTAATGAGAAAGCCGGTACTTCCATTAAATCAGGAAGAAAAAGACTGGATTTCACTTGGACTTGAGAGAAGTAAGATGGAAAAGGTTGATATGAACCAGTTTAAATAATATAAACTTACCACTCAGGATTATGAGGCAGTGATCTGGAAGTTATTAATACTGGGGCACTGCCTTTGTTAGGAGAAGGCTTATGGGTGAACAATTTGATGAAAAGAAGGTGAAAAAAGCAACTCCACTTGAGCTGCTTAAAAGAATTGGACCCGGAATTATATTAGCCGGGGTTGTTATAGGACCTGGAAATATTACTACATCAGCGATGCTTGGCTCTAATTATGGTTATTCAATGATATGGCTTCTGATACCAATTGCATTTATGGGTATAACATTTATGTTATCCTCATATAGAATTTCAATGCTTACAGGTATGCCTATCATACATGCAATAAGACAATATTATGGTAAAGCGGCAGCAGCTATAGTTGGTATTGCTACATTCTTATCATGTCTGTTTTTTACAATGGGTAATATTACCGGTTCGGGAGCTGGTATGAATCTTGTTCTTGGTATTAACTGGAAGCTTGGTTCATTGATTATGATTGCAATTATACTTGCATGTTATTTTACAAAAGGGGTTTATTCAAAGGTAGAAAAGTTAATTACATTATGTATTGTCGGAATGATTATATGCTTTTATGCAACACTTGTTGCAACAGGAGGACCTTCATGGGGTGAACTTGGTAAGGGGTTTGTCAACTGGAAAATAGCAGATGGAAGTCTTACGACATCACTTGCATATGTAAGTACCAACGCAGCTATCACGGCTGGTATCTATGGAACATATCTTGGTGTTGAGAAAAAATGGAAAAAAGAAGATATGTTTAATGGAATAATGCTTGCAGATGCTATTGCACATGTTATTGCAGTTATTCTTATATCAGGTTCAATTGTACTTGTAGGCGCTATTGTGCTTCATCCGGCAGGAATTAAGATTACAGCACCGGCACAGTTAGGAGATCTGCTTGTTCCATTTCTAGGAAAAGCTGCACCTATTGTTATGGGTATTGCTCTTCTTGCGGCAGGATTTTCATCACTTCTTGGTAATACACAAAGAGGAATGGTATTACTTGGAGCTGGTATCAACAAACCGGTTAATTTGGAATCAAAGTTTATCAGATATGGTTGTCTTGCATGTATAGCATTTGCAGCAGTGATTTGTTACTGTTATGGTGGTTCACCGACACAGCTTATATTTGTAGCTAATATTGCAACTGCCATTGCTACACCATTTGGTGGATTTTTTGTAATGAGAATGTTATTCAGAAAAGATGTAAATGAAGGTTATAAGACACCGAGAGTTCTTCAGATATGTATGGTTATAAGCTATTTATTCGCACTTGTAATGACATTTTCAGCATTATGGAATTACATTCCTAAGTTAATTCATTCTTTAATTAAGTAAATTTTATATCAAAACTGCTGTTCTGGTTATGAAGACCGGGGCAGCAGTTTTTTATGCATATCAATGAAAACATTATGGCAGTATGTAGTGCCTGGATTTTTAAATATGTCAGGTATTACATGTACATAAATTGAAGATATACTGTTTTATTGGTGTAGTTATTCACTAAATAATGTAAGGGTATCATTAGAAGTTTGAAGAAAAGTGTGTATATCTTGACAAGTAAGTGGGAAAAAGTGTATAACTCATAGTTGAAACAGGTTCAATGTGGAAAACATTGATTATTATGATAATTAATGCTGATGCTGTTGATTAGTCTTTTGGGAGTGTCAGTTATTATTATAATATATTTAGGAAAGAATGGAGAAAAAAATGAGTCTTATAATTGGAATTGGTGGGATATTAGTAACTGCCGGATTAATAGCTACTGAGATTTCTGAATGGGATAAGTAGTTAAAATGAAGATTAAATGGGAAGTGGCATAAGCTGTCTGTGTAAAATAACAGCTTATGCCATTTTCGTATTTATAACCACTTCTCAAAATAATCTTCAAGACGCACAAAAGTCTTACCAAGTATCTTAGCTTCATCCTCTGACAGTTCATTCATAATATAGTCAATCATATCTTTGTGGAACTTCATATGATGGTTATATGCTTTATGGCCTGACGTGGTAAGTGAAGCATAGACAATACGTCTGTCTTTATCACTTCTGTGACGCTCAACATAGCCTTTTTTAACAAGACCGTTAATTCCGGTTGTAAGTGTACCCATTGTAACACCGAGTTGTCTGGCAATCTCTGACATCTTCTTAGGCTTGTCTATCCCAACAGCTTCAATTATATGCATATCATTGACGGTAAGATTTTTAAATTCGTCTGTTATAAGGGCGTGTTCTTCTATATGCATTATGTCATTAAAGAGCTTAACAAGTATGGAATTGAGTGATTTGTAAGTATCATTCATATCTGTTCACCTCACCTATATATTTTAGATAATTTATACGTTCATATAAGATAGCTATATTATAACGTAAATTTAAGACTTATGTAAATATTAAATTGGATTAGATATAGTGTGTATGGATGTAATCTGGTAAAAACAGATAATGAAGTCAATAATGATATAGAGAAATTGCAGATTGAGGGGTAAAGATATTAATATAATAATAAAAAAGATTAATATATTAGCTATAATTGACTTTTTTAATCAAAATAGCTAATATGTTAGCCGTAAGTAATAATAAGAAAGAGGAAAAATGAAATGAAGAACACTAAAAAGCATAGCAGGCTGTTAATGTCTGCCATAGTGTCATTAGTATTACTGATGCAGGTATTAACAGGCTGTAAAGGCAGTCCTGCCGGAGTAAATAATAATGAAGCGGCAGTAACATCAGGACAGACCGTAGATAATAATTCAAATGAACAGTCTAAGGAGGCACAGCTTAGCCAGGCTGTTGATAACCAGTCAGATATTGAAAAGGCAGAAAATAATACAGCAGTTGACAACAGTACCGGTAATACAGATACTACTGATGAAAAAACTTCTATAAAGTTAGATTCAAGTGTATATTATACATCCGCGGATGTACCGGAATTTGACGGATATTTATATGTGACACTTGACGGCAATATGCCATTGTTTTCAGATGATGAAAAGAAAAGTACTGAAAACTTTGAAAAATATAGCGAGCTTGACAGTCTAAGGCGTTGTGGTCCTGCATATGCGAATATATGCAGGGAATTAATGCCTACACAAAAGAGAGGTTCAATCGGTTCAGTCAAGCCTACAGGGTGGCATACTAAGAATTATCACGAGCTTGTTGATGGTAATTATCTGTATAACAGATGTCATCTTATAGCATTTGAACTTGCCGGAGAAAATGCCAACGTAAAGAATCTTATTACAGGAACAAGATATTTTAATGTAAAAGGCATGCTGCCATATGAAAATAAAGTTGCACAGTATGTAAAAGCAACTAATAACCATGTACTTTACAGGGTAACACCTGTTTTTGAGGGAGATAATCTTGTAGCAACAGGTGTCAGGATGGAAGGCTGGTCAGTCGAGGATAAAGGTGCCGGAATATGTTTTAATATATTTGTATACAATGTACAGCCAGGCATAGCAATAGATTATGCAACGGGTGACAGCTGGGTGGATGATTCTATACAGATAATATCTGATTCAGTAAGCAGCATTTCTCAAAGTACCGGAAAGACTAAGAATAATACAGGAAGTAATCCGGATAATAATACAGCAGGTAATGACAGCACTTCTGCAGGTGAAATAGCTGCAATGGCAATGGGAGCGGCGGCAATACATGAAGCAGTTCCTGATACTGCATATGAAACTGACGGCACGGATATATCTGATAATACTGACAGCGTACAGAGCTTTGAGGCAGTAGAGGAAGAAGCAGCTGCGGATACATCAGGTGACAGTTTTGCCGCGAAAGAAGAGACAGTGTCAGATACACAGGAAAATAATAGTGTTGATGATACAGCCTCAACGGATATGGTATGGGTAGCTTCATCAGGTAAGGGTAAAAAATATCATTCAGATCCGACATGCAGCAATATGAAAAATCCGGTGCAGATAACAAAGCAGCAGGCAGAAGCACAGGGAAAAGGTGCATGTTCAAAGTGTTATTAAAATACATATAATGATAAAGACAGTAACATGTTCTGGTTGAATAAAGTTATAAAACCGGAATATGCTGCTGTCTTTTTACTAGCAATCTAGTGAGTTTAATATATATGACCATCAAAATTTTTAGAATTTAATATGACAGTCACAGATATTTATATTTCTTTATACATCTCAGGCCGTCTGTCCCTGAAAAGTCCCCAGCTTACTCTTAAATCCCTGTCTTCGTCGAGGTCGGATTCGCCATATACAATGTCTTCTCTATCCCTTGAAGCCTGTGAGATAATCTCACCTGAGGCATCTGTAACAAAGGATGAGCCGTAAAATACAAGTGAAGATTCCTGATTGCCATTGGCCTCACAGGGAATTACTTTTTCTTCACCGATACGGTTAGCGGCAACTACCGGAATTATATTACATGCAGCATGTCCCTGCATGCATCTTCTCCAGTGCGGCATGCTGTCAACCTCAAGAATAGGTTCTGAACCGATTGCAGTAGGATACAATAGTATTTCAGCCCCCTGTACTGCCATACATCTTGCAGCTTCAGGAAACCACTGGTCCCAGCAGATACCGACACCAATCTTTGCATATCGGGTATTCCATACCTTAAAGCCGGTATTTCCCGGTGTAAAATAGAATTTTTCCTGATAGTAATGGTCATCAGGAATATGGGTTTTACGGTAGATACCAAGAACTGTACCGTCAGCATCAATAATGGCAATGCTGTTATAAAATACATTTACATCACGTTCATAAAAGCTGATTGGAAGGACGACGCCAAGCTTGGCTGCAACCTTTTTAAAATGCTGTATGGCCGGATTGTCCTCTACGGTTGCAGCATATGAATAATAATCATAATTACGTTCCTGACAAAAATATGGTCGTTCAAACAGTTCAGGAAGAAGTATAATATTAGCACCGTTTCCAGCAGCAGTGTGTACAAGTCTGTCAGCAGTCTTTATATTTTCTTCAACGGAATTACAGCATTGCATCTGTATTCCTGCATATTTAACTTTTTTCATATTAATCTCCATTCCGCAGGCATTTTTAATGCCGGAGGAATCGCGAGCCAAATGTCAGATTTGGCTCTGCGATAAGGGCTACTTTGTGACGCCTGCGGCACAAATAGCCAGTTCACTTATGAACTTGTGATAAAATAAGCTATCAAGCTTATTTTTCACACTATATTAATCTCCATTTTTCATACTATGCATTATTTTTTCACACTATTCCATCGGGAATCTGTTGTGTTATACAGTGGATATTTCCACCTCCCACGATAATATCTCTTGCATATATTGGAATGATTTTTCTGTCGGGAAATGCTTCTGACAAAATGTCAATTGCGGATTTATCGTTGATGTCATCAAATTGTGGCACAATTACAGATTCATTTGCAATATAAAAATTCACATAAGAAGCGGCGAGACGTTCTCCGGCAACACGAATATCCTCGCCATCTTCAAATTCAAAGCCATTAAGTTCATATTCTGTTATGCATACAGGATTAGCCGGAATTGGAAGCTTGCGGACAATTATGTTTCTTCCACAGGCATCTGTTGTATTATTCAATACTTCCAGGCAGGCATTGCTCATCTCGTATTGTGGGTCATTTTTATCATCAGTCCATGCAAGGACTACCTCTCCCGGAGCTGTAAACGCACATACGTTGTCAACGTGTTCATTAGTTTCATCATTATAGATTCCGGCAGGAAGCCATATTATCTTAGATACGTTAAGATAAGCCTTTAACCTGTCTTCTATCTGCGATTTTGTAAGTTTTGGATTACGTCCTTCACTTAAAAGACAGCTTTCTGTAACAAGTAATGTACCCTGTCCGTCACTGTGGATTGAGCCTCCCTCCAGTACAAATGGAGCTGCATCATAACAGTCAAATCCAGTAATCTCAAGAAAATTCCCAGCTATCTGATTATCCTTTGACCAGTCTGTATACAGTCCGTCAAAGGAACCGCCCCATGCGTTAAATTCCCAGTTAATTCCACGTACTATACGTTTATCATAGGGCTCATTATAATCACCGCTTACAACGAAGGTCGGGCATGTATCTCTTGCCCATGCATCATCTGAATCCATCTCAATTATATGTATGGATTCAGGAAGAAGAGATCTTGCATTATCAAGCTGCTCTTTTGATACGAGCATGTATAGCTGTTCGCTTTCATTTATTGCAGCAGCAATCTGTGCAAATACTTCACGGGCTTTCTTTGCCCCATATATCCATGAACCGGGGCGTTTGGGCCATATCATAATACAGCCATGGTGTCTTTCATATTCTGCCGGCATTCTGAAATTATCAAAAGACGGTGTAGTTGTTAAAATATTCATATCAATCCTCATTTCTGAGCAACTTTGTTGCGAAGAGGCGAAGAAAAATCCGTATAGGAGACTTTTCTTCTGCCCAATAAACTATAATCTGCTCTTAAAATCTTCATATCCAAAGTGTCTTATTACCTTACAGTTTCCATCAGGCTTCATTACGGCTATATCAGGCAGAGGTATTCCATTAAATGTATTATTCTTTACCATGGAATAGATTGCCATGTCTTCAAATACGAGCCTGTCACCGATATTTATCTCGTGGTCAAATTCATAGTCACCTATGATATCTCCGGCAAGGCAGGTATATGAAGACAGGCGGCAGCAGTGAGCAGATGATGATTCAGTATCAGCTGTCAGTGCGAATCTTTTAAGAGCCTTTGCACCCCGCAGGGGTGGCGTATATGGCATCTCAAGCACATCCGGCATATGGCAGGCGGCAGAGGTATCAAGAATCAGGGTAGTAATGCCATTGTCTACTTTATCAAGCACCGTGCTTATAAGATAACCGGCGTTGAGTGCAACAGCTTCTCCGGGTTCAAGATACACCTTGACATTATATGTATCCTGTACATGTTGTATACAATGTATGAGAGTGTCAATATCATAGTCATCTCTTGTTATATGATGACCTCCTCCGAAATTAATCCACTGCATATCCTTCATTATAAAGCCGAATTTCTCTTCGACGACATTAAGCGTTGTTAACAGGTCATCAGAATTCTGCTCACAGAGTGTATGAAAATGTATACCAGACAGTCCGTCAATGACATCAGGTTCATTATCTATTGCTTCTTTGAGTTTATCAATAGTCACTCCAAAACGGCTTCCTACCGAGCAGGGGTCATATATTGCATGTTCACCCTGTGTGGATATTTCAGGATTAATTCTAAGACCTATGCTTACACCGGCATTAAGGCATATAGATTTATGAAGTTTAAGCTGGCTTATCGAGTTGAATACAATGTGGTCGCATATTTTTACAAGCTCTGTCATATCGGATTTAGTAAAAGCAGGAGCAAAGACGTGGTTTTCCTTTCCCATACATTCAAAACCAAGCTTTGCCTCAAACAGACCGCTTGCAGTGGTTCCACTTATATATTTACCTATAAGCGGATATTCTGAGTAAGCTGAAAATGCTTTCTGTGCCAGAAGAATATGACACCCTGTACGTTCTTCAACATCCTTTAAGATAGTAAGGTTGTGAATAAGCTTTTTTTCATCAATTACATATACAGGAGTTTTAAGTTTATCAAATTGCAGGTTGTTCATGTATTTTTCCATTCCGCAGGCATAATTATATTATATATGGAGCATTTTTTTACATTTTACATATAAAAGCAGTTATGCATATGCCTGCAGGCGCATAGCTGCTTTTTGTGTGTTAAAAATATAACAAAATCAAAATAAACTTATATGCTTGTATAATTAAGCATTGATTTAATTTGATAAAGGATGTATTAATCCACAAGTACAGGATTTTCCTCTACTATCCAAGGAAGACCATATTTGTTGAGTGCTTCCATATATGGGTCCGGGTCAAATTCATCCGTTGTAAATACGCCCGGCTTATTCCAAAGACCTTTAACAACCATCATAGTTCCAATCATAGCAGGGACACCGGTTGTATATGAGATTGCCTGTGAGCCGACTTCGCGGTAACATTCCTGATGGTCGCAGATATTATAGATGTAGATTTTTCTTTCTTTTCCATCCTTAATTCCTGTAAATATACATCCGATATTAGTCTTTCCTACGGTGCGTGGACCTAATGAGGCAGGGTCAGGAAGCAGTGCCTTTAAAAATTGTATAGGAACAATCTGCTGACCGTTAAATTCGACAGGGTCAGTTCTTAACATGCCGACATTTTCAAGGCATTTCATATGTGTAAGATAGCTCTGGCCAAATGTCATAAAGAAACGTATTCTTTTAACATGAGGGATGTTAGCTGCAAGAGCTTCAATCTCCTCATGGTGTAAAAGGTACATATCCTTCATGCCTACACCGTCAAAGTTATATTCTCTTTTAATTGACATTGGTGGAATCTCAACCCAGTGACCATCTTCCCAGTATGAGCCAGGAGCTGATACCTCACGAAGATTAATCTCAGGATTAAAATTAGTGGCAAAAGGATAGCCGTGGTCGCCGCCATTACAGTCGAGAATGTCTATAGTGTGGATTTCATCAAAGTAGTGCTTCTGTGCATATGCTGTAAATACGCTTGTAACGCCCGGATCAAAGCCAGTTCCTAACAGAGCTGTAATTCCTGCCTCTTTATATTTTTCTCTGTAAGCCCACTGCCATGAATAGTCAAAATATGCCGTAAATCCGAGACGTTTACAACGTTCTTCGTAAATCTTCTTCCATTCTGGATCGTCAGTATTTTCACATTCATAATTAGCTGTATCTATATATGGAACCTTGCAGTAAAGGCAGGCATCCATAATCGTGAGATCCTGGTAAGGGAGTGCGACATTAAGTACGGCATCAGGATTAAATTCTTTAATAAGTGCGATTACCTCATCTGTATTGTCCGCATCTACATGTGCTGTTGTGATATTGGTTGATGTCTTATCTTCAAGCTCCTTTGCAAGAGCATCACATTTACTCTTAGTTCTGCTTGCGATACATATGTCTGTAAATACCTCGCTTACCTGACATATCTTGTGAATTGCTACAGAGGCTACGCCTCCACATCCGATTACTAATACTCTGCTCATTACTTTTCCTCCTGTTCTAAAAGCTCTTCAACGTATTTTGGAAGCATAAATGCTCCGGTATGAAGATTAGTTGTGTAATATTCTGTATGTATATTTTTTTGTTTCCACTCTGCCGGTTTAAAATCGGTCAGAGGATGGTACTTTTTTGAAGCAAATCCAAACAGCCAGTAGCCGGATGGACTTGTAGGTATATGTGCCTGATAGACACGGCTTATAGGAAATGTATGAAATACTTTTTTGTGCATACTCCGGCAGGCCTGTTCATCTTCATCGTAAAATGGACTTCCATGCTGGTATACAAGTATTCCATCGTCTTTTAATGCCTTATAGCAGTTTCCATAAAATTCCTTTGTAAATAATCCTTCTGATGCACCAAATGGGTCAGTGGCATCGTTAATTATAAGGTCGTATTTATCCTGTTGTGACCTTAGATATCTTAGTGCATCAGAATTATAAAGATGTACACGTTCATCATAAAGGCCGGCGGCAGTTTCAGGAAAATATTCTTTACAGACTTCAACAAACATGTTGTCCTGCTCAACGAGGTCGATGTGTTTAACAGAGTCATAGCAAAGCAATTCTTTTGCGACTCCGCCATCGCCTCCACCTATTATTAAGACATTTTTAACATCGGGATGTACTGACATTGGCACATGTACAACCATTTCGTTATATATAAAACAGTCCTGTTCCGAAAATATTACACTGCCGTCAAGTGTAATAAACTTACCAAATTCCGGTGACTCAAATACATCAATACGCTGATAGTCACTCATGGCTGAAAATAATTGTTTTTCAACCCTTATATCAAATTTTACATGTGGAGAGTGAAGCTCCGAAAACCAAAATTCCATATTATTTTTTACATTATCTCCATTCCGCAGGCATTTTCTAATGCCGGAGGAATCGCGAGCCAAATGTCAGATCTGGCTCTGCGATAAAGGCTGATTTATGACGCCTGCGGCACAAATCAGCCATGTGATAAAATAAGATATTAAGCTTATTTTTCACATTATCTCCATTCTAAATTTTTAAAATATTGAGATATTCGAGGTTGGAATCTTCCATACCCTGCATTGAACATCCCTTTTCTACTGAATATAAGATGTAATCTATAATCTCATCAGTAATTTCCTCACCCGGTGCAAGAATTGGTATTCCCGGAGGGTAAGCCATAACAAATTCACCTGATATATGTCCTGATGCCTCTCTTATAGGCACTTTTATTTTATCTGCATAGAATGCTTCCTGAGGGGAAGCGAGTACATTGGGAAGAAGCATCTGTCTGTCTATCTCAAAGCGTTTTTCTTCTTTTGAATAAATACGGCTTATCTCAGATAATGCGCCGACAAGACGTTCAATGTCCTGTATTCTGTCGCCTATTGAAATATAAGCCATAATATTTCCGATGTCACCAAATTCAATCTGTATATCATATTCATCACGGAGTATGTCATATACTTCAATTCCGTCAAGTCCGATATCTCTTGTATACACGCACAGTTTGGTAACATCGTAGTCGTAAACACTGCCGCCGTTAATAAGTTCCCTGCCATAGGCATAATAGCCGCCGATGGAATTAATCTCTTCTCTTGCATACTGTGCCCATTCTGTAACCTTTGCAAATGACTGACGGCCACGCAGAGCGAGATTTCTGCGGGAAATATCAAGGCTGGTCATAAGAAGATAAGAAGCACTGGTAGTCTGTGTAATATTAATAATCGTCTGTACATAATCAGCATTTATTCCGTTATTAGTAAGCAGGATAGAACTCTGCGTAAGAGAACCACCCGACTTGTGCATGGAAATAGCGGCAATGTCGGCACCGGCTTTCATGGAGTTAATTGGGAGGTTATCTCCAAAATACAGGTGAGTTCCATGGGCTTCGTCGGCCAGCACCTTAAGACCATAGGAATGAGCCATATCGCATATTCCCTTGATATCTGAACATATTCCGTAGTATGTAGGATTATTGACAAGTACAGCCACAGCCTTAGGATGTGCTATAATTGCCTGTTCAACCTGTTTAACCGTAACACCAAGGACAATTCCAAGCTTGGAATCAGTCTCTGTATTAAGATATACAGGAGTTGCACCACATAGAATAAGTGCATTAATTACACTTTTATGGACATTACGTGGAACGATAATCTCATCACCTGCCCGGCATACAGAAAGCACCATATTCTGTACAGCCTGTGTCGTACCGCCTACCATAAAAAATGCATGTTCTGCGCCAAATGCATCGGCGGTAAGTTCTTCTGCCTCCTTGATGACAGAAACCGGATGACATAGGTTATCAAGCGGCTTCATGGAATTAACATCAATGCTTACACAACGCTCACCTAACAGGTCAAGAAGCTCAGGGTTGCCCCTGCCACGCTTGTGTCCCGGAACATCAAATGGAACTATTCTTTTTTTTCTGAAATTTTCAATTGCCTCATATAATGGGGCAGATGCCTGTCTTTTTAAATCCATAATTATCCTCATTTCTAAAGTAATTATTTGATGTTGGGGGCAAAAGTCCCCAACCATGATATCATTATATAAAAGCGCACAAAAAAGCGTGATTAAAAATTAATCACGCTTAAAAATTCAAATATCTTATCTTAATTACCTTCTGTTATAAATAAAAACAAAAGTTATACCCCGTCAGAGTTTATCCAGGTAAGCCATTGGCAGCCATCGGTTCTGGTAGTGCTCTTATTGACCGTTTCACAAGATGATATGCGTTTGCATGATAATTTTTAAAATCAACTTATAAAATTTGAGCTTCTAACTCAATCAATAATGTGTGCCCAAGTCACACTCGGCAACCGACCCGCCCGTCCGCAAGGCTTAACATATATTATGTGGTCTGATTAGGAGTTATATAAATTCATATATTCCAAAAATACATAAACTCAATTCCAAATATGTTTAAACTATAATATAACTGATAATAATTGTCAATGATTTATTATATAAATTTTTGTTGTTTTATGCATATTTCACATATGTTTTACATGATGACAAAATTTTGAACAGGCTTAGTACTTGGAGCTGATGCTGCCTGGAAGATAAGTGACAGAGTGCTTAAGGCTGTGCTTATAGTGATGCTTCCTGTAGGGCGTTGTGTAAATGTAATAATATAATTAAATTTTTTTAGAATATATTATAGTTGTTTAGTCTGAATATAATATGCTATAATAAAAAAAGGTTTAAAAATAAGCCGTGTAATTTTTAACAGATACATATAGATTTATATATTAAAGTATCGGACATACTGTTATACAGAGAAGGAGTAGACATGAGATTTATAGCAATCGGAGAACTTATGTTAAGATTATCTCCACCTAACTATGAAAAGATTGTTACTACACATGATTTTATAGTTAATTATGGTGGTGCAGAGGCCAACGTAGCGGTATCATTAGCTAATCTTGGCGTAGATAGTACATTTTTTACAGTACTTCCTAACAGTGATTTAGGAAAGTCAACAATCAACTACCTTAAGTCTAACGATGTACATACTAAGCACATTATTAAGGCTGATGGAAGAATGGGTCTGTATTATCTTGAAGAAGGAATTGCAGTTCGTGCTTCTCAGGTAATATATGACAGAGAAAGCTCAGCATTTGCAGAGTATGATTATTCAGATGTTGATTTTGAAGATATACTTAAAGATTATGACTGGTTACATTTGAGTGGTATTACACCGGCATTATCATATAACTGTCGTAAGCTCATTGATAAGGCTGTCAAAGCTGCGAAAAAGCTAGGACTTACAGTAAGCTTTGATCCTAATTTCAGAAGTACATTATGGTCATTTGAGACAGCAAGAGATGTACTTAGCAAGTATCTTCCATATGTGGATGTACTTATCGGTATTGAACCAATTCATGTATATAATGAAGATGGAACAGATGTTAAGGATGGTCTTACAATGGATCCATCATTTAAGGATATGGACAGAGTATTTAAGGCAATTGACAAGCAGTATCATATGAAGGCAATTGCAAGAACAGTACGTTATGTCCATTCAGGCAGCAATAATTCACTTAAAGCATTCTTCTATACTAATGGTGAGACTTACGAGAGTAAGACAATCAACTTTGATATAGTAGACCGTGTAGGTGGTGGAGATGCATTTTCATCAGGTCTTATCTATGCTCTTATGGAGAATATGGAACCTGACGATGTTGTCAATTTCGCCGTTGCATCATCAGTAATGAAGCACTCTATCCGTGGTGATACTAATATCACAAGTGTTGACCAGATTAAGAGACTTATGAACAATGCTTCTTTTGATGTTCAGAGATAATAGCCACTAATGTTTATACAGCATTTAGATACTTAGCTGTCTGGGAGCGTAAGAACATGATTTGGTAGTGGGCAGTTTTTTGAAAAGCAAGGTTTTAAATGGAACTGCGGATATATAATAAATATCATACTTATATTATGGGCTCTGTCGTTGGTGGCAGAGCCTTTATTAGAATAAGGAGCGTGTGTTAAATGAAAAAGAAGATAGTATTTCTGATGGTGGGTATTATTGCAATATTTATAATATTATTAGTTGCTAATTCTATAAATAACAAAGATAAAGTTGCAGAAAATATATCACAGACAACAAAAGGTATAAATGTATCTGAAGATGAATCTAAGAGTAAGGCTGTTGATGAGATTATTTATTCACCATTGGTAGATAAATATACAGTAAAATCGGAGTATGATAATGATGATGTATATCTTGTCAATGATGAGGGACAGAAGCTGGCAGGTCCGTATGCATATATTTATATTGATGATGTAACATATAAGGATGATTTATGCAGGATTATTTCTAAAGATAGCCACAAAATTGGTTTTATAAATATGACAGGAGAGATGGTTGCTGAGCCTGAATACATTGAAGCTGATAAGATGACAAATGGCTGTGCAGCAGTAAGAGACAACGTGGATGGAATGTATTATTATATTAATTCAAAAGGAATTCGTATAAATAACGAAGAATATATGGAGGCATATCCATTTGTTAATAATATGGCAAAGGTAAAATTTAAAGATGGCACATGGGGGATAATTAACAAATCCGGAAGTAAAGTTATAGATGGACTGGATTATATTAATAATCTTCCTTCAACCACAACGATGGTATCCGGTTTAAAAGATGGGAAAGCAATTATTTTAAAACTGGATGAATACGATAGTAAATTTTATGAAATCAGGAGTTTTGATTATACAGACATATCTGAGGTGTATTATGAAAATTTTGTAATAGTAAAGAATGAGAATCAAGAATATGGAGTGTTGGATGTCAATAGTGGAAAGTCTTTAATTGATAATAAATATAAAAAGATAGAGTTTACAGTTATGCCTGATGAACATATTATGGGAGAAAAGATAAGTTTCAGATGTCAGAACGTGGATGGAACTTATGATATAGAAGTGAAGTCATTTGGAAATGAAGTCGAGGATTATATATGGGATAGATAATGGATTAAATATTTTAAACAGGACTATTGCATCGTGAAGTTTTGAAATTATTACATAATAACTCAAACTTCGCACATAAATTTTAGCTATGCACTTTGAAAATTCAATATCTGGCAGTTATTCAGTTGTCAATGTTCAGACTTTATGCAGCTGTGTTTTCAATATGGTCGGAAGTGTATTCATAAATGTATCCACCAATTCGTTGATTTTTTCGTCTGAAAGTTCGGTGTTATCTGAAAGCATTGTTCTGAACATTTGAAGCAGCATTTGAAAAGCCTGTATCCATGTGATATCAGACATTTCATCGGAAAAGTATAAAAAGAGTTCGCCAAGAGAGCTGTTATCATTGGATTCCCGGCTTTCTAGTGACAGCATCATGTATCGTGTAAAAACAACTGCAGTATGTGCAGTCATTGCATCATAGGAAAGGGAGTTACATTCTTTGCTCAGGTTAAGGTAGCTTTTGCACACCTTGAAGAACACTTCTATGTCCCAACGCTTTCCATAGATCCTGATGATTTCATTCTCATCCAGATTTACATCAGTGGAAATAAGACAAAGATATTCCTTGCGTTTGTTGCGGTTGCGAACATGAACTACATTGGCAGGAATAATTTCACCATCTTTTACAACATCAACCATAACAGAGAGCAGATATCTTGATCTTCCGCGTATTTTTTTGTTCTTGTTGTAAATGGAAGTTAGAGACATATCTTCACCGTTATAGCGAAAGAACATCTTTGGAGTTTTCTTGACCATACCGATTACATCGAAACCTATATTTTTTACTGCATGAAGAGTACTCGGTTATGAAAACCAGCTGTCAAAAAGAACATATTTTGCAGGAATTACAGCTTTCCTGGCTGCATCTAAAAGCGTAAGCATGGCTTGAATTCCTTTTTCCATGGAAAGCTTTCTGCGTCTGTAACCAACAGTTCTTTTATCAACTTCCATAGCCTCGTTGATACGGTTTTGCCTGTTTTCTGTAGAAAGAAGAATACTGTTTACCGGCAGAAATGTACTTCCATCTGACCATCCAAGATTAAGCATTCGAAACCCAAAACGATATGCATGCTTTGCGTGATCATAGACTTTTGCAAGGAGTTCCACCTTTTTGGAACGGTTGCGTTCAAACATGGAATCTCGTAAAAAATCTTTTAATAGAATTTGAAATTTGCTTATCATTTTAAGTTACTTGTGTTATACTTTTATTCATAGCATGAGCCTCCGGAAGTATGATTGTTTCTGAACAACTCAATTATACCAAAACCTGATGGTTTCATGTTATTTTTTGCCAGTTATTATTGAATTTTCAAGGTGCGTAGGCACTTATTCAAGTGCGAAGTTTGAGTTATTAAATGGAAATATAAACGAAAACTTGAATAACATAAAAAATTTAACGGATAGCTTGATGAAAACTAGAGAAAAACTTAATTCAATCATATCTGAACATACAAATCATTCTATAAAGGAAATAGAACAGGCTATTAGTTACGATCATTTCCATATTGTGAAACTGATAGGTATAACATTTTAGAAGATGAAAGATATAAGCAGCTTATTACCAAATATATTTCAATCGATGATGTTGTAATAATGGAAATAAAATAAATAAAGATTTGTTATCCTCATTCTCATTCCCATTCCACAAAATACAATTTAATTATTGTTTTATTTAAGATACTACTTTATAATAAATATCAATAGGAATTGTCGAAATATGTAGAAAATATATTGCAAATTTATGTTAATGTTCACAGGTATCCTGTAAACATCAACTGATTATTCAATATATTTTATCAGACATACGATATCAAATTATAGAAGGAGATAGTATATATGGTAAAGAATAATATTATTAATGGCTGTAAAAAACTTATGGCTGGTATATGTGCAACAGCAGCTATAGCGGCTATGGGCATATTGATGGATAATAATTCAATTATTGCAAAAGCGCAGATTAACAGAAACTCTGATATTCAGGCAAAAACATCAAGACACACTTATAGCAGGTGGACAAACACTACAAAGTCATATCTTGCAGATATTGGTAATGGCAATATGATGAGAGTGCAGGCTGATGGAAGTGATATATATGTTGAATATTATGATTCACAGTATAATATTACAGGTTCAAGACAGATTAATCCAGAGCTTCCTATTTTTGGAGGATTCTACAATGGCAGAGATGCATATTATATTGTAACAGGTCAGGAAAATTCTGATGAATCAGATGATGTGGAATGTTACAGAATTACAAAGTATGACAAGTCATGGAACAGGATAGGTTCAGTCGGATTAGATAACTGTAATACTTATGTTCCATTTGATGCAGGAAGTCTGCGAATGACAGAATCTGACGGATATCTTCTGATAAGAACATGTCATACGATGTATCAGTCATCAGATGGTTATCATCATCAGGCTAATGTAACTATTCAGGTTGATGTAAATAAGATGCAGATAACGGACTCATTTACAGATATAATGAATGTTGGATATGGCTATGTAAGTCATTCCTTCAACCAGTTTATCAGGACAGATGGCAATAAAATAGTAGCAGTAGACCACGGGGATGCATATCCAAGAAGTGTTGTACTTGTAGAATACCCGACTGATTTTACAACAGGACAGTTTATATCTAATATGGGATGGCGGAATCATTGTAATGCAACAGACCTTCTTAAGATAGCAGGAAGAATTGGAGATAATACAACTTACGTTAATGTAGGTGGATTTGAAGTAACAGACAGTGCATATCTTGTTGCAGCCACTTCAATAGACCAGGAAAATGATGGTGACTATTATAATGCATGTATTCTTGGAAAGTCTAAGAAAGACGGACATACATTTATTAACTGGCTTACAGATATAAAGGAAGGTTATTCAGCTACTAATCCATACATGGTAAAGATTAATGATAATAAGTATTTTGTAATGTGGTCTTATGGAAATGATACAACCGGAACTATAGATTATACATATATAGATGCAGATGGCAATCAGATAAGTCCGATTTATTCAATGAATGGCGAAATTTCAGATTGTGAACCAATATATATTAATGGTTCAGTTGTGTGGTATACATCAGATAATAAAGGAAATGTAACATTTTACGGAGTTGACGATAATGGCAACGTATTAGGAAGCCGCAATGGTCTTATATTTGATGGCGATGACTGGGTATATTATCATAATGATAATCCGGATTACAGCTATACAGGACTTGCTTTAAATGAATATGGCTGGTGGTATGTAAGCAATGGACATATTGACTGGGACTATACCGGAATGGCAGCAAATGAATATGGCTGGTGGTATGTAAGTAATGGAACTATAGACTTAAGTTATACCGGAATGGCAGCAAATGATTTCGGCTGGTGGTATATAAGAAATGGAGCATTAGACTTAAGTTATACCGGAATGGCTTCTAATGACTACGGCTGGTGGTATATGACAAATGGAGCATTAGACTTAAGTTATACCGGAATGGCTTCTAATGACTACGGCTGGTGGTACATGACGAATGGAGTGTTAGACTTAAGCTATACCGGGATGGCTCTTAATGACTACGGCTGGTGGTACATGACTAACGGAGTGTTAGACTTAAGTTATACCGGAATGGCTCTTAATGACTACGGCTGGTGGTACATGACTAACGGAGTGTTAGACTTAAGTTATACCGGAATGGCTCTTAATGACTACGGCTGGTGGTATATGACAAATGGAGTTATAGACTGGAATTATACCGGACTTGCAAGGAATGATTACGGCTGGTGGTACATAACTAATGGAGCACTTGACTTAAGCTACACCGGAACAGCTTCTAATATGTACGGAACATGGAACGTGGTAAATGGATATGTAGCAGCTTAATTATTTTATTATAATAATTATGTATAATAGGGGGGAATACATGAGTATTGTGATACATTTATTAAATAGGTGGAAATGTTAATTTTGCAGCTACAGGAAATGGCGGTGCAGGTGGATATACATATAAGTTTATTGTATACAACAAGACAACTAAGCAGTGGGCTAAGTTAAAGGATTTCTGTGCTGTAAATAAGCTTACATGGAAAGCCGGAAGTGCAGGAGAAAGACAGTTCTATGTAGATGTAAAGGATAGTAATGGAACAGTAGTAAGAAGTCAGGTATTAAATGTTAAGACAACAAAATAGCTTTTATCGCAGAGCTAAATCTGACATCTGGATTGTAATTTATCCGGTATTAAAAGTGCCTTTGTAATGGAGTTTAGTGTGAAAAATAATATCTGAGGAATGAGATTAGTATAAAATTAATTTATGGGCTGCTAAACCAATGAATATTTATATTGGATATAAAATTTTTAATGAAAGTTATATTCAATATGAACATTTTGGTGAGGCAGCCCTTTAATTACATAAATATACTGTTTTTCAATGCAGCTAAATGCTATCGGATAATCATGTTTTAATAAACATCAGCTAAATAATGAGAATATACAATGTTTGATAATAAATTTTCAGAAAATTCTTGCAATATCTCTTACAAATAATGTATAATTAGTACTATAAAAATAAAGGCAGTGTCACATTAATAATATTATATAAAACGATATAATGGTTAGTTATATATCTGTGTAAAATGTATTTAATAAAGCGTATTACGAACCGGAAAAAGTTTTAATATATACAAGACGAAATATAATTTCTTATTGTGTTATGATACTGCTGTAGATAACGTGCAAATTTAAAATATTGATGGTAAGGAGGAAAACGTATGAATCTAAAAAGCATATCAAAGACGTTGTGTAATAAGGTAACATACAAGTTGGGAATATACAAGAATAATGTAGTAGAAATGGCGGTAACTGGAAGACCGGTTATTAGAAAAACTGTGCTTGCATTATCAATAACAGCGGCAACAGGAATATTCTTTATCGGTAACCCTATACCCGCAATGGCAGAGGATGCCGATTCTGCAATGAATGTAGAATACCGTTCAAAGCAGGATATAGTTAATTATTATAATGAGCATCCATTTGTCCGTGATATGGAGACAACATATTCAGAAGAACCTGATGTATTTGCACCATATAATCTTGGAGCAGTATCACAGGAATGTATTGATAATGTAACCAACGTAGTTAATCTTGCAAGATATGCAGCAGGACTTTCGGGAATGGTAGAGTCAGATTCTGAACTGAATAAGAAAGCACAGGCAGGAGCACTTTGTGATGCAGCCATTGGCGATCTGACACATACACCTTACAGACCGAGAGATATGAGTGATGAGTTATATAATCTTGGAAAAGAAGGCGCTTCTTCTTCTAATATTGCCCATGCTTCATATAATCTGACACTTCCGGCTACAATAAGAATGTACCTTAGCGATTCAGATTCGGGAAATAGAAAAAAGGTTGGACATAGAAGATGGATATTATATCCGGCACTTTATAAGACAGGCTTTGGGCAGGTGGAGAATTATAGTGCAACTCATGTAATTGGCGGTCAGAGAAATTATTCAGCACACGAATATGGTGTTGCATGGCCGGCACAGAATACGCCGGTGGAACTGCTTTCATATTCAGGTGATGGACGTGGTGTAAGTGGGTATCCGTGGTCAGTTTCATTTGGTGAGAAGCCGGGGGATAATATTAATGTAACACTTATTGATCTTAAGACTGGTAATTCGTGGCATTTTAGTAATACATATGGAGATGACGGTGAATTTTATGTTAATAACAGTGGTTATGGACAGAGGGGCTGTGTAATATTCTTCCCTGAGAATCTGTCACTGGACAGAGGAGATCAATTTGAAGTCAGAATAAATAATATAGGAATAGCTGGATATCAGGATTCTCTTACATATCGCGTTAATATATTCTCATTAAAGGATGAGGATTTATCAGATGATATACATGGTAGCAGCGGTAATACAGGTAATAATGGCAATGCACCGGCTGATACGAATGGTTTGTATCTTGCAGATGATGGAATCTGGCATTATTATGTGAATGGAAATATAGATTATAGTTATACAGGACTTGCGCTTAATGAATACGGCTGGTGGTATGTAAGAGGTGGAAGCATAGACTGGAGTTATACAGGAATGGCAGCTAATGAATATGGCTGGTGGTATGTAAGTAATGGAAGTATAGATTGGAGTTATACGGGACTTGCATGTAATGATTTTGGCTGGTGGTATATGACAAATGGAGCATTAGACTGGAACTATACAGGACTTGCGCTTAATGAATATGGCTGGTGGTATGTAAAAAATGGCTGTATAGACTGGAGCCATACAGGAATTGAAGGTAATGAATATGGCTGCTGGTATGTGGTTAATGGCTGCATAGCATGGGATTATACAGGTTATATAACTGATGAAGATGGTGTATGGACTGTAATTAATGGATATGCATTTATGTGATATATTTTAATATGTGAATAAGTCTAATGTACACATATAATTAATTTTAAATTATATATAAGCAGGCAGAAGGGTGTTTTAATAATAAGGAATATTTTGTAATTCATTTATTCTATATTATCACAATCCTTTCTAGCCTGCTTTTATATTGCAGTCTGAGCTGACCCTTTCCTTTATAAAGATGGAAACAATATTGTCTTAGATGGAGATCAATCTATGTGGTAATATTTTTATCAAAATACAATTTAGTGATTGTTTTATTTTATATACTATTTTATAATAAATTCCAGTGGGAATTGTCGAAAAATGTCTGATATTTTTGTCAAAAATGTTATATGATGATGGGATTAAAAGCAATTAACTGTGATATCTATGGGCTGTTATGTGCTATGTACTTCCACAATCTTACTCAATATTTGCATATTGTGGGATTATCATTCTGCTTTTATGCTTATATTGATGTAGGTTACAAGGATGTTTTACCACCTATGAGCAAGGTCGTGTGGATTTAGACCGTTTGCCCTTGATATAATTATATAGTGGAGTTGGTATCACATCATATATACCGCCGGAAAGTGGAATCCGGTATAATATTAAGGTGCCATAAGGCACAAGAATGGAGATTAGATATGGATATTCTTGCATTAAAGCCGGGTTCGGAAATAACTATCAGTGCAATGGCTAATGGAGAGCGGATTGACTTTAAATCAAGGGTTGTTGAACCATATGGAGAAACAATACTTATAGAAGAGATAACCAATGATAATAATGAGGCAATAAGCTTTGTATCAGATAATGTATATCTTGAGATGAGCAGTATTAACAGTAAGAATCTTCCTGTTATATGGAAAAATGTGGCTGTACATCATGTAAGAATGGGGAAGAATTTTTATCATCGTGTAATTGCCGGAGAAGATGGTAAGCTGTATAACAGACGTAATGCATTCAGACTGCCTATAGACAAAGGGGCTGTTATACAGATAGGAACCAATACAGGTACGCTCGATGTTTTAATGCATGATGTAAGTACTAATGGATTTTCATTTATAACAGAAAAAGAAGTTGAGAATATAGATGGTCAGCAGATACACATTATGTGTACATATAATGATTTCAGAATGGATATACAGGGAATTCTAGCAAGAAAACAGGAGCTTGCACCTAACCGTTTTTTATATGGAGTAAGGGTGGATAAGATTAATCCTAAGCTTGATAAATTCATTATGGACAGGCAGAGGATTAAGGCAAGCCATGTTAAGAAACCATTAACGGCAGCGGCCAATGAAAAATATGAAAAGCTTGCTAATATGAAAGCTGCTGTAGATAAGCAGTCCAATTAAATAAATATCAAAACTGCCACTTTGCCGGCTGGGGTGCAGCCTTATCCGGCAGGGTGGTTTTTTAGCTTAAAGCAATAAAACACATTGACATACAGCAATAAAACTATTAAAATAAGACTACATGCGATGACGAAGACAGTAAGGTATCAGACAAAAGCAGATTAGCAGAATAATATGGTATATTAAAGAGCTGCAGACAAGCGAGCCGGGATGGTGGAAGCCGGTGCGAGTAGATGATATCTGAATATCACTTCCAAGCATCCAAACAGAAAGCTATATATTAAGATATATAATGCCTGAGATATTTAATATCGAAGAATTTAATATCCGGAGTAGTGAGTAGATGAGGACGGTAATCCCACCGTTATTGGGGACGCATATGCTGGTATGTCGTAAATGGTATGATAAGTGATTATTCGGTCTCTTCGCCTGTTACGGCGGAGAGATTTTTTTATGTGTGCAACAGGCTGTATACCGTGTCAGTACGGAATTATGGCGGCTGCCGTGATAATCTGGAATTATAAATAAGATATAGGAATTGTGTAACAAATATTCTTTTACGAAATCAGCGCACAGGGTTTTCCCTGATTTTAAATTAAAGCTGCTGCATACATTTGGAATGGCAGTAATAAAGGTGTCAGCTACACTGGCAGGAAAGGAAGCATCTATGGTATACGAAAAGGTACCTACAGACTTAAAGTTTGTTGAAAGAGAAAGAGAAGTTGAAAAGTTCTGGAAAGACAATGACATTTTTCAGAAGAGTATTGACAGCCGTAAGGAAGGTGAGACATATACATTCTATGACGGACCACCAACAGCCAATGGTAAGCCACATATCGGTCATGTATTAACAAGAGTTATCAAAGATATGATTCCACGTTACCGTACTATGAAGGGCTATATGGTTCCACGTAAGGCAGGCTGGGATACTCACGGTCTTCCGGTAGAGCTTGAAGTTGAGAAGAAGTTAGGGCTTGATGGCAAGGAACAGATTGAAGAATATGGTCTTGAGCCATTTATCAGGCATTGTAAGGAAAGTGTATGGAAATATAAGGGAATGTGGGAGGATTTCTCTTCTACAGTTGGTTTCTGGGCTGATATGGACAATCCTTATGTAACATATGATAATAACTTTATCGAGTCAGAATGGTGGGCATTAAAGCAGATCTGGGATAAGAAGTTATTATATAAGGGCTTTAAGATTGTTCCTTATTGTCCTCGTTGTGGAACACCTCTTTCATCACATGAGGTGGCACAGGGATATAAGAGTGTTAAGGAGCGTTCAGCGGTAGTACGTTTCAAGGTTACAGGCGAAGATGCATATTTTCTGGCATGGACAACAACACCTTGGACACTTCCATCTAACGTTGCACTTTGTGTAAACCCTGATGAGACATATGTTAAGGTTAAGGCAGCAGACGGCTATACTTATTATATGGCAGAAGCACTTCTTGATAAGGTGCTTGCAGGACTTGCAGTTAAGACAGGTCAGACAGTTGACGGAAAAGAACTTGCGACAGATGAAGATGGCAAGGTGGCAGAAAATATCAGTGGCGAGGGCGTTGATTATACTGTACTTGAAAAGTTTGCAGGTAAGGCTCTTGAATATAAGGAATATGAACCACTTTTTGCATGTGCAGGAGAAGCCGCAGCAAAGCAGCATAAGAAAGGACATTTTGTTACATGTGATACATATGTAACAATGTCAGATGGTACAGGTATCGTTCATATTGCACCAGCATTTGGTGAAGATGATGCTAAGGTAGGACGCAAGTATGATTTACCATTTGTACAGTTTGTAGATGGAAAAGGAGAGCTTACAGAAGAGACTCCTTATGCGGGTCTTTTTGTAAAGAAAGCTGATCCTGAGGTATTAAAGGATCTTGATAAGGAAGGTAAGTTGTTTGATGCACCTAAGTTTGAACATGATTATCCATTCTGCTGGAGATGTGATACACCGCTTATCTACTATGCAAGAGAATCATGGTTTATTAAGATGACAGACCCTGAAGTTAAAGCTAACTTAATAGCTAATAACAAGAAAATCAACTGGATTCCTGAAACAATCGGTACAGGACGTTTCGGAGCATGGCTTGAAAATGTTCAGGACTGGGGTATCAGCCGTAACAGATACTGGGGTACACCTCTTAATATCTGGCAGTGTGAGGACTGTGGCGAGATGATGTCAATTGGAAGTATTGCAGAACTTAAGGAAAAGTCTGATAACTGCCCTGATAATATTGAGCTCCACAGACCATATATTGATGCGGTAACATGTAAGTGTGGCAAGTGCGGCGGCACAATGAAGAGAGTACCGGAAGTTATCGACTGCTGGTTTGACTCAGGTTCAATGCCATTTGCACAGCACCACTATCCATTTGAAAATAAAGACCTTTTTGAACAACAGTTCCCGGCTAAGTTTATTTCAGAAGCTGTTGACCAGACAAGAGGATGGTTCTATTCACTTCTTGCAATATCAACACTTTTATTTAATAAGGCACCATATGAGAATGTTATTGTATTGGGACATGTCCAGGATGCAGATGGTCAGAAGATGAGTAAGTCTAAGGGTAATGCAGTTGATCCTATGGAAGCATTGAATAAACATGGTGCGGATGCCATCCGCTGGTATTTCTATGAGAATTCAGCACCTTGGCTTCCTAACAGATTCCACGATAAGGCTGTTACAGAAGGACAGAGAAAGTTCATGGGTACAATCTGGAACACATATGCATTCTTCGTGCTTTATGCTAATATTGATGATTTTGATGCAACAAAGTATACGCTTGAATATGATAAGCTTCCTGTAATGGATAAATGGATTCTTTCTAAGTTAAATACCGTTGTAAAGACTGTAGATGATAACCTTAATAATTACAAGATTACAGAAACAGCAAGAACATTAGAGGATTTTGTCGATGAACTTTCTAACTGGTATGTAAGACGATGCAGAGAACGTTTCTGGGCTAAGGGAATGGAGCAGGATAAGATTAATGCTTATATGACTCTGTATACAACACTTGTTACACTTTGTAAGACGGCAGCTCCTATGATTCCATTTATGACAGAGAGCATTTACAGAAACCTTGTATGCAGCATTGACAAGTCAGCTCCAATCAGTGTACACCTTTGTGACTTCCCTAAGGTACAGGAAGATTGGATTGATAAGGAACTTGAAGATAACATGGAAGATGTATTAAATGCCGTAGTTATCGGTCGTGCATGTAGAAATGCTACTAATATCAAGAACAGACAGCCGATTGGCAGAATGTTTATCAAGGCACCTTGGAAGTTAAATGAATTCTTTACAGATATTATTGCTGATGAGTTAAATGTAAAGAGCGTTGAATACAAGGATGATGTAAGAGATTTCACATCTTATACATTCAAGCCACAGCTTAAGACATTAGGACCTAAGTATGGCAAGTTCTTAGGTGAGATAAGGAAGCAGCTTACAGAGCTTGATGGCAATAAGGCTATGGATGAGCTTAATAATGCAGGCTTTATTACATTACAGGTAAATGGTCAGGATATCCGCCTTGAAAAGGCAGACCTTCTCATTGAGATGACACAGATGGAGGGCTATGTTGCTAATTCTGATAAGGGTATTACCGTTGTTATGGATACTAACCTTACACCAGAACTTATTGAGGAAGGCTTTGTAAGAGAAATCGTAAGCAAGATTCAGACAATGCGTAAGGATGCAGGCTTTGAGGTTATGGACAGAATCAAGGTATATGTATCAGGTAATGACAGGATTGCGGATCTTATGCAAAGAAATGCAGAGCAGGTTAAGTCGGTAGTCCTTGCAGATGATATTATCGCTTCTGAAGCAGAGGGATTTGTTAAGGAATGGAATATCAATGGTGAGAATGTAACACTTGGCGTTGAAAAGAACTAATATAATTAAGAGTAGTTATATTAATCATAAGTAAAAGTATTACAATATAATAATATATCGTGGATAATAACCATATAGACTTATAATGTTATGGAATATATATTGAAGATGTATTTTGTCTGGTTATCCACATAAAAGCAGGATATAATTGCATAATGTAGTTATATCCTGCTTTTTAATATTAATATAAAATGTATATATTTCACAAAAAATACATATAATATGAGTGAAAATGTCGAAATCGTCTAAAATATGTAAAAAAATCTGTAATATTTTGTTCACATTTAAAAATGACAAAAATATAAGTTGTATCATTTTGACTATTTATAGTATTGTAGACCTATATTATTGACTTATAAAATTAAAGGGAGTAAAGAAGATGGGCAGAAAGGTTAAAAAACAGGGAGGCTTACGAAGGGTAGCAGCAGTATTGATGGCTGTTGCAATGGTTCTTTCAGTAATGCCAGTTGAACCGGGGTTGTTCAGCATAACAGTGAATGCGGCTGAGAAATTGTCAGCAGTGTGGACAACAGCAGATTCGGTATTAAAAGATACTAATAATACGGAGGCGGATTCTGTAAAAGGAGGAACGCTGACTAATAATAATGGTAATGTTATAGATATATCAGATGCCAATACATTTACAAAGAGAACCTCTAATGGTGATTTTCTTGTAAACGGTGGAGTGGAGCTTTCACTTCCTGTAGTATCTAAGGCAAAGACATGTACAATAACACTTGTATCTTATAATGATATAACAAGTGATTCTAATTCTATTACAGTGAATGGAATGAAAGATACAAGAATAACTAAAAGTGGTACAAGTGGATGGTTAACATATACGATTACAGGAACACCAGATGGAAGTGGCAACACTGTAACAATCAAGACAAATAATCAGGAATATTTTAGGAGAATTGAAGTGAATTCATCTTCAAGTCTTGCTGTAACAGATGCGGCTTTTGCAGATGGTCATATGTCAGCGGAGTGGAGACCGGGAAGCGGAAGTTATTTATCATCAACAGGAAGTACAACAGCTATAAATGCCGAACAGACAGGCACTTATACTAATACTGAGAATGATGTGTTATATGTAAATGCAGATAAAGGTAAATTATCACCTAATGGAAATTATTTTCAGGTTAATAATACAACAAAATTAACCATTCCTGTTGTTGGAGATAAGGCAGTATTAACAGCCATAGTTTATAAAGGAGGTGTAGGAACTACTACAGATACAGTACTGGATGATTCACACCTCGCTTTAACAGGAACGGGTTTAAAGTCAGCTGAATGTACATATAATGAGGTATCAGAAGAGGATGCCAATTCAAGAAAGGTAGAGATAATCTGTTATCTTGACGGAGAAGAGGGAGAGCTTACATTAGAGGTATTATCTAATACATATTTTAGAAGTATAGGTATAGCTTGTGAAAAAGTAAGCACTACAACAATAAGCGGTTCTGTAACAAGTAAGTCTGATATTCCAGAGGGAACTCAGGTAGTTGCAACTAATAAGACAACAGGGCTTACATATAAGTCAGATATAAATGATGGAAAGTATTCTATAGAGGTACCGGCAGAAGATACACAGATGGAATATGAGTTGACATTAAGTAATCCGGAATATCAGATTACATCGGATATAACAACATGTACAGTAAGTACTGCTGATACAGAAGGTAAGACGATTGATTTAACAGTTATTAAACTCAGTACATGCATAGTAACAGGAAGCATAAAAGGTATTGCAGATAATTATGATATAAGCAATATGAGGCTTGTATTTGATACGGATGAAGCTACAGATTATGAACCTGAAATAACAGTGGATAAGGATAATAAGACATATTCCGCCAAGCTTGAAAAGGGAGTGGCTTATAAATTATCAGTACAGGGCATTAACGATTATGAGATAACATCAGATGTTACAGGACTTGTGTATACACAGGATAGTACATTAGATATCAATTTAGGATTAAAGAGTGTATATACTGTTACGGTTAAACTTCCTGATGAACCGGATTTAACTAATGCAGAACTTACATATATATATACCAATAATGAGGATGGATATGTATATCGATTTAATTCAGCAGAAGATATTAGATTAAGAAACGGCTCATATACATTAAAGCTTGCAGGAGATTTTCTTGCACAGCCATATAGTATAAAGAGTGGTGCTGATGTAACAGTTAATGGTAATGAGGTCAGTCAGACACTTGGATTTGAACTTGTTACAGAATGGAGCTTTGTATATTCTGATGACGGCAATTATTACAAAGATACAATCAATGGAACGACAGGCTATTACAATGGATTATATATTGATGCAACAAGCGGAAAGCTTACACCAAACGGAAGTACACCAAATTCAGCACAGTTTAATACTGGAGCTAAGATATCTGTTCCTGTAACAGGTAAGTGCACAATATCTGTTGAGGCATATGATAAAACTTATGCATTGTATACAATAGGCGGAACAGCAGCGGATACTACACAGGCTGTATCAACATATCAGTATATAGATAAGAATGCTGGAACAGTTGATATAGTATCTACAGGTAATGCTTATATCAAGTCAATTAAGGTCGTATATGCTGCAAAAGATGTTGAATATAAAGAACAGGCCGAGATGCCACAGGTGTATACACATGGTAATGCAGATTCATTAGTAGTACAGCCGGAAGGTCAGAGACTTGTCTTAACACAGACAGGTGGAAGCTTAGGAACAACAATTAATGCAGACAAAACAACTAATATTAATACAAGTGTAAGCTTTTATGGTTTTAATGAAACAAGTGATATAAATAAGCTTACAGCAGATATAATTATTGAGGACTGTGGAAACAGCAGTTCTAATGGTATATTCTTTGGTGCATTTAACAAGGATTATATAGTAACTACAGGTATTCGTAAGGGCAGCGAGTTAAAGATGATATATTCAAAGTCTGAATCGGACCTTACGGGAGCTTCAGGCGGTGTAACAGGCAATTATCCTGTAGGAACAGTAGTAACATTTACAGTAGAAAAGTCTGATACAGAGCTTATAATTACAGCAACACCTAAGGGTGGACAGACACAGACTGCAAAGTTTGATTATTCTAAGAATCTTTTATTTAAGAAGAATGGTAAGAATACAGCAGTTTCGTATGGTTTTGTACTTGCAGGAGTTAAGGCAGTTGTTAAGAATATGACATATACATCAGCCGATGGAAAAGTACTTTATGACCAGAATGATTGCTATCAGGCCGCTGGTGTGGCACCTGTAGTAAAGAGCGTTAAAGCAAAGACAGCAGCTACAAGGGATTATATTGATGTTAGCTGGGAGAATGAGACAGAAGCACAATTAGATGGAATGTATGCGCTTCAGGTATCGACAGATAAGGGAAATACATGGACAGATGTTGATACTGCTATTACAGAAAAATCATATAGATACAATATATCTGAGGCTGGAGATTATCAGTTCAGGGTATGTGGTAAATTAGGTGTCAACGGAGATAGAAATACATATGCAGTATCTAATAACATTAATGTTATTGCAGCACTAGATTCAGTTGTATTACATATTTCGTCAACAGCTGATAAAGTTAATCTTATATGGGATGCAGTTAATAAGGCTACAGAATATGATATTTACAGATATTCCTATGATGATACACAGGATAATGCTAGAAAGATAGCAACAGTTAATAAATGTGAATATGAGGATAGCGATGTAGCTGCGGAGATGCCATATTATTATTATGCAGTTGCCAATTCATATGTAAATGGAGTTCTTGATAATTGGAGTAATCCTTCAGAAACAGTATGGACAGTACCAAGTGCCGGCCATACATCTGATTATGTATATGAAGATGAGGCGGTTGGATTTACAATTACTAAGAGATCCTATAATACAGTATATGATGGAAAACTTACTATTGAAGGTGTTGTAGAAAAGCAGGCAAATGTAACTTTAAAGATTAATGGCACTGAAGCAGGAAACACAGATGCAGCTGCAAAGGGAACATTTTCATTTGAAGATAAACAATTATCAGCAGGCAGAAATAATGTTGAATTATTATTTACAGATAAGAATGGAAAGGTTACAAGGGAAACTTTCAATTATGTATATTTAACAGATTATCAGAAGGTAGTAGATGCTAAGTTTACAGGCAATGATGGTGATAAGGTAAATGGAATTGAAACATATAAGACTGTACAGGCAGCCGTGGATTCAGTATCATCAGCTAACAGTGAAAGAGTCATTATCCTTGTCAAAGAAGGAGATTATGAAGAGCATCTTATAGTATCATCACCTTATATCACACTTATTGGTGAGGATAGTGAAAAGACAAGGATATTCTATGATACCAAGGAATGGGTTGGAGGCGATATGGGCCTTAGATGTGCTGTAAAGATTAATGCGACAGCTATAGGCTTTTCAGCAGAAAACCTTACTATTGAGAATACATATAAGTATCTTGGTAATGGTACAATTTCAAATGAATCTTGTGATGCATTAAGAAATGATGCCGATAATGCTTCTTATATTAATGTAAGAATATTAGGTTATCAGGATACACTTTGTGCTAATGGCGGTACACAATATTATTATAAGTGTTATATTGCAGGTAATGTAGACTTTATTTATGGTAATGAGCCTAGAGCATTATTCAATGAATGTAAGCTTGCATTCCGTTATAATGCTAATAAAAATTCAGGATATGTGTGTGCACCTAAGACAGGAGCTTCAGCAGCATATGGCCTTACATTTAATAATTGTAAGGTTATTTCAGAGGAAGGCTGTTCAGGAAGCAAGTATTATCTTGCAAGACCTTGGGGACAGGATGCTTATATAACATGGATTAACTGTTATATGGGTAAGATGATTCGTGCCAATTCGGCTAATCCATATTCAGATATGAGTGGAGCACTTGCATCTAAAGCAAGATTTTATGAATTTGGAAGCTTTGGACCGGGTTATGCAATTAATATAAATAGAAGACAGATATCAAAGAGTAAAGCGGATTCTATGATTACGGCTTCATACTTAGGCTGGGATCCGTATAGTGCAGTTACAGATATAGGAACAGAGTATATTGGAAATATAAGTACACAAACAGATAATAAGTACGTTGAAAAAGAATATGTTTCTGATACTTATTCTGAAAATGAAGGTAATGATAAGGGACTTGATGCATATACACAGGAGGGTTATGCACAGAGTGCTAATACAACAGGTGGAGGATTGTTAAAAGAATCATCTAAAAATTACTATACTGTGGATAATGCAGAAGATTTCTTAAAGGCAATCCAGAGCATTAAGAAGAGCGGAATGGCATCAGTTATTGAACTTACAGCAGATATTGCTCTTGGTGATAAAGAAGTTAACAATTTCCAGGATTATAGTGCATTTATAACAGCACATAAGCAGGCACCACTTACTCATCCAACATTGTTAAAAACAGGTGTATCAATGTTAAAGCTTGAAAATATGAGTAATTTAACAATTTATTCTAAGAATGGAGCTAAGATTACACATACATGTGTTGATATTACCGGATCTAATAATATTATTATCAGAAATATAGAATTTGATGAAATCTGGGAATGGGATGATGAAACACAAGGCGGATACGACCGTAATGACTGGGATTACATGACTATTGAAAAAGGAAGTTTTGATATATGGATTGACCATTGTACTTTCTATAAGGCATATGATGGTGTAATTGACATCAAGACTCCAACGGATTCAAGTAATGTAACAATCTCATGGTGTGAATTTTTACCGGCAAGTGAGGATAATGTATTCTTTGATGCCATGATGAATATAATGAAGGATAATCCGGATAATTATCCATATTATAAGCATCTGCTTGAAGAGGGAATGACAGACAGACAGATATATAATTATGCTTACGGTCAGAAAAAGACACACCTTTTAGGACAGTCAGATAAAGATACATCAGCTAAGAATATTACAGCAACATTTGCAAATAATTATTACAAAAACTCAATGGACCGAATGCCAAGACTTCGTTATGGTACGGCTCATGTATATAATTGTATTATGGATGCACAGGATCTAAGAGATATGCGTCTTGATATAGAAAATACAGCAGGTTCAACACTTGCACAGAAGATTGTAAGTAATGGTGCTTCATCTAATTGTGGTGCGCATATGCTTCTTGAAAATTGTTATATGTCAGGTATGACAAATGTGCTTATAAGTGGTAATGGTGAGAGTTCTGCAGGATATATCAATGCTGTAAATACTATTTATAAGCTTGATAATAAGGCTGCTGACTTAAAGGTTATGTTAAATACTTCCAAAGAAGGAGAGGTTGCATTAGTTCAGGATAAGGATGAATTCAAGGCGTCTCTTCCATATAGTGATTACAGATTATATTCAGCCTCAGAATTGTCAACAGTGGTACAGCCTTATACAGGAGCAGGAAAGCTTACACTTACAACATTACAGTGGGAAAAGACAAAGTATAATGATGAACACACAGTACATACAGAACATAAGTGGGATGAAGGAGTAGTAACAAAGGAAGCCACATGTACAGAAGCCGGAGAAAAGACGTACACATGTACAGTATGTAATGCGACAAAGACAGAAAAGATAGAGGCAACAGGCCATAAATACAGTACAGAATGGACAATAGATAAAGAAGCGACATGTACAGAGCCAGGAAGCAAGTCACATCATTGTACAGTATGCGATGCCAAAACAGAAGAAACAGAAATCAAGGCAACAGGACATAAGTGGGATGAAGGAGTAGTGACAAAGGAAGCCACATGTACAGAAGCCGGAGAAAAGACATACACATGTACAGTATGTAAGGAGACAAAGACAGAAAAGATAGATGCAGCAGGCCATAAATACAGTACAGAATGGACAATAGATAAAGAAGCAACATATACAGAGCCGGGAAGCAAGTCACATCATTGTACAGTGTGCGGAGCCAGAACAGATATTACAGAGATTCCTGTAATTAAGGAGAATAAGGATGATAATGCCAAGACAGATGTTACAGTCAGTCAGGGTAAAGATGCTCCTGATACAACATTTGATGAGTCAGATGAGGAATTAACTGATAAAATACTTACAGAGGACGAAAAGGCTCAGGCAGCCGGCAAAGATATTAAAATTAAGCTTTCAATAGATAATATCAGTGATAATGCATCAGATGAAGATAATAAGCTTATTAAAAACAGACTTACAGTATCGCAGAAAGTAGGAATGATTCTTGATATTAAGTTAAATATGACTATTGGTGCAGATAGCAAGCAGGTATATGAAACAGCTCAAGAGATTACACTTAGTGCAGAAATACCGGAAGAGCTTCTTAATAATAATTCTGATATTATAAGAAAATATTCAGTTATCAGGATACATGATAGTAAAGCTGAGATTCTTAAATCAGAATATAATGCTCAGACTAAGAAGATAACATTTAAGACAGACAGATTTTCAACTTACGCTATTATCTATGAAGATACTAAGAAAGATAATACACAAGAGACAACAAAGCCAGCCGGAGGTAATACACAGGAGACAACAAAGCCGACTGGAGGTAATACACAGGAGACAACAAAGCCTACTGGAAGTAATACACAGGAGATAACAAAGCCTACCGGAGGTAATACACAGGAGACAACAAAGCCAGCCGGAGGTAATACACAGGAGACAACAAAACCGACCGGAGATAATACGATATTATCAACAGATATAACTAATAGTTCAATACAGCCAACAGTTACAGAAAATATTAACTCTCAGGAGAATCAGACAATAACAGCATCTGACAGTGATGTTAATACGGGAGACAGTATTTCTGCAGGAAAGGCAGCTGCTATTATTATGATGATGATGTCATGTATTTTGGCAATGTGTGTAGTGATATTAAAAAAGAAAAACAGAAATATTTAATTAAAAATAAGTATGATGACTAATTAAATAACAGACTAAGAGGACTGTCGCATTAATGGAAATCATACAATATGTAGATATTAAAGATTAATACGATATAATGGTCAAAATATAATTTGATTAAGATATCTTTATTAACATACATATTGTATGCAATTCTGTGATATGCGGCAGTCTTTTTGTGAGTGCAGATATTATTGTATTAAAAGAGCAGAGTTTTCATTTTTGTAAAAGGTTATAAATCGACAAGGACATTAATATATGGTACAATAATTTTTATGCTTTTTAAGAGAAGGCATATGATATGTGAACAAAAATAATTAAGGATTTATAAAATGGAAGAAAAAAGTTTTTTTAAAGAGCTGATAAGTGAATTTGCGGTTATGGGTATCATACCCTTGCTTTTTGTTACTAATCTTTTGATATTTAACTGGAAAAATACAGTCCTTAACAGTAACAATTATGCGATATTTTTAGGGGTGCTTATTTTTGCAGCTACTGCAGAGATTATATATATATTAACGCATATTTCAGGATTGAATACGCAAAAGATTAAAGCTTTCTGGAAAAAACATAAGATAATGATTATTGGGCTTGTAATTATATGTATTACAAGACTGCCATATATTAATACACTTCCAAGATGGGATTCAGGTGAGTACTATTACAGACTTACGGAAGGGTTGAAAAATTGTACATTTGACAGCTTCATAGATTTTCAGAAGAACTTTGCGTTGTGTGGTCATCCTACACTGATATTCAGTATTATTTATCTGATAGGTGAGATGGTATTTCCAGGAGAAGTAATAGGTGTTAATCTCGTATCACTTGTGCTTACACTTATTGCATTCTGGTGTGTATACAAAATCTTATTAAGAGTATTAAGAAAAACTACATATGGTAATGCGGCGGTATTTACGATAGTTTTGTCATTTGCACCGCTTGTATACAGTTCATTTTCATATTTTACACCAGATTATCCGATGGCAATGTTTATAATATATGTAATTTATGCATGCACATATAACAGACCACTTATTGCAGGCTTCTTTAGTATGGCATGTTTCCAGACGAAAGAAACCGGAATGGTATTAATAGGCGGATACGTTCTTGGGATATTATTTCATTATAAGTTTAAATATGGATATAAGGGTTCCGGTAAAAATTATATCGGTGAGATTTTAAAGGATGCGAGATTGTATTTCATATTCGTTGCGGCTGTGATACAGTTCCTTTATAACAGATTTATCGGTGGGGTGTCACAGTGGACACAGAATTCCAATGAAACGGCTGGACTTAGATGGGATAATAACGGAACTAACTGTTTGGGTTTTAATCCTGATTATATAGCAATCAAGTTAAAACAGCAGTTTTTATTGAATTTTAACTGGGTAATCTTATTAATTATCATTGGAGGTTTTATATTTTTCCTTTTAAAAAATGGAAAGAGGGTACATCTGAACCTTAAATATATTGAACTTGTAGCGGCATTTATATGTTATGTGGCATTTTCATGTATTTATATAACTGCATCACTGGCAAGATATAATGTTGCAGGAGATATATTACTCTATATACTTATGTTTGGTATTCTTAACAGAATAGCAGATAATTATAAGCAGGCATATATATCAATTGTCTGTGGCATTCTGGCATTTATCCAGTGCTTCTTTACATGTGATCCGGTTACAACAGCAGTTTTTTTAAAACTCAATCTTGGCAATTCAGCAATTATATATGTAGGTGATACAACTAAAGATATGATGTATGGTGATTATCTTGTATACAATACACAATATATAATGATTAATAAATCAATAGATGAGGTGCTTAAAAGGACAGGATATAATCCACAGGAGTATGATGCTGTGGTATCAGATAATAATGGAGCATGTATAACAGGTAATTCAGCGGTATTTTTATATAATTGGGATATGAAAAAGCACAAACGTGTATTTTATGAAAATGACAATACTATAGCTATGCCGGAGACGTTACAGGTAAGGAGCCTGCCATTATATGACCTTAAGGAAAAAGCGGTTCTTATATACCTGCCTTATAATGGCAATGTTACTAAAGAAGATATGCTTGAGTCAGCAAATGAGTACTATGAAGTCGGAGAAGAACAGGAAGTGCAGACCGTGCAGGGTTGTATCTATTATTACGACATGACTCTAAGAGAATAATATCTGGCGGTAAATATATACATTGTTAAAAAGTTATCAAAAAATACACATTTTGTTCAAAAGTTAGACTGAATTTGGTCACAAAATTTAGGTACTATAATAAATGTAAAGAGCAGTGAGCTTTTTATAAACACTTTTTTTCATAAAAACCTTGTAGCATTTCCCCAATATAATAACTGACCACTATTATATTTGCTACAACACTTTTTCTCCTTATTTACAGCAGGCGCCCAAATGACCGTAAATGCCTGTTGTAAAAAAGAGGGATGCCACAGAATAATTGCATCAGATATGCAGCTATTCTGTGACATCCCTCTTTTTATTATGTGTCGTGCCCCTGTTGAGCCAGCCGAGTGAAATATAAACCATCCACTATGCGGGAAAATACGATTATACAAAGCGGATACCATTATTTATAAGTTAATAAAAATTATAAATAAATGCACAAATCAAAAATTAACGGTGTAATTTTTAAATTTGTGCATTTATGGTATACAGATTACTGAATATAGATAAAAGAAATATTTAATACTATTTTATAGCCATAACAGTTATATAATAGTACATCATAATATAATGGCATAAGCTTCCGCCCATAACAAACAGATGGAATATCTCATGTGAACCGAAGTTCTTGTGGATTGAGTTAAATATTGGAAGCTTTAAAGCATATATTATACCGCCTATGGTATATATAATTCCACCAACAAGAAGCCATCCGAAAGCTCTGGCGGGAAGTGCGGCGAGTATCTGAGGAAATGCAAGTACACATACCCAGCCCATAGCTATATATAAAACAGATGAAATCCACTTAGGACATGTTACCCAGCAAAGTTTAAAAATAATTCCGCAAATGGCAATTCCCCATACAATTGAAAGAAGCATATATCCTGTAGTTCCATGAAGTACAACAAGGCATATAGGGGTATATGAACCTGCAATAAGAATAAATATCATACAGTGGTCTAATTTTTTTAAAACCCTGTTAAATTCTGGTGAAATATCAAATGTATGATATGCTGTACTTGCACCATACAGTAAAATCATGCTTATGATAAATATACCAAGTGAAGCTGCGTTAAGAAGATGTCCTGTATTAGCCGCCTTAAGTATAAGAGGTGTAGCTCCAGCAATAGACATTATCATTCCGATAAAGTGGGTAATAGAACTTCCCGGGTCTTTAATTGAAAAGTGGTAAGGCTTTTTATATTCTTTGGAATAGCTATTAGTACTTCTATTAATATAAGATGATTTATCTGTATTGTAAGCTGTTGCATGTATATAGTTATCTTTTGTATTGTGATTTAAGATTGTCGTTTTCATACTAACCTCCATTTCTTGGCAGCTTTTGTTGCGAAGAGGCAAAGAAAAATGTGCGCAGGCAATTTTTCTTCTGCTATCAATGGCTATTTGCTGCTGTTTAAAGTTTAATTGTTATTTATTTTATATTCATGTTATTTTGTATTTGTATCAACACTACATAAAGAAAGGGTTGAATGATGATATGTAGTAATTAATACTACATTATGCATATGAGTATACTACACCATGCAGATTAATAATGCAAGTTGTATTTGAAAAAAATTTGAATATAAAACTTTCTTCTAAGTCTTCTGGTACATCGTTTCATAAATAAATATACCAATCGCGTAGGATGTGGAGTCGGGTGTGCAGATATAAAAATGCAGGCGTAGTGGGCTGCGCGGAGGCTTTTATACCTGTACAACCGGATTCGCAGGGCAGGCAAGTAAAAGGTGTAGTTATTTCGAAAACGATGTACTAGTGGTACAGTATATATAAAAATCTGATGATGATACTTATTAAGCATAGGAGCCTGGAGTTATAGAATAGCAGTATATTAAAAATCTGATGATGATACTTATTAAGCATAGGAGTCTGGAGTTATAGAATAGCAGTGTATAAAAAAATCTCATGATAATATTTAGTAAGCATATGGGTCTGGTCTTTAGAATAACAGTATATTTGCAAACAAATGTCGAATAGTGTATAATATGTCTTATACATGTAATAGTTTTTAGATAATTTATTCAACCGTATGGCAGGCGGGGGTAGTCCGGTAATAATATATAAGTAAGCATATATAATTATTTCTCGGAAATTCTATCATCGTGGTATATTGTTTCCAATATATTACACAATATATCTGGTGATGGATTATGCTTTTATAAAAGGCTGTAATATCACCAATATTCATAATAGAATATAATTTCTTATATCTCAGTCTGATATGCCCCTTTCTTATATAGGACCGGAGTAATATTGTCTCAGTCGGGGTTTAATCTCAGACAAAGATTACGCTGTGCGAGGGCTGCTGAGCCACTGATATGAAAAACCGGCATCAGGATTCGCAAGATGGTATGGATTAATATGATATTATTAACTATAAGCAGATATTGGCGGTAAGCAGCAGAATAATTGCTGCATATGTGGCGGAATGGAGAGTTTTATGGCAAATATTAAGACGTTAGAGAAGAACACATTTGACAAGGAAGCATTTAAAAAGAATATTATCAATAACTGTAAGATACTTTATAGGAAAAATCTTGATGAAGCAACACAGCAGCAGAAGTTCCAGTCTGTAGCTTATGCAGTTAAGGATATTATAATTGACAAGTGGATAGCATCACAGAAAGCTTATAAAGAGCAGGATGCTAAGATTGTATATTATATGTCTATGGAATTTCTTATGGGTAGAGCTTTAGGCAATAATATGATTAATATTATGGCATATGATGAGATTAAGGAAGTACTTGAAGAGCTCGGAATGGACATTAACGTAATAGAAGATCAGGAGCCGGATGCAGCACTTGGTAATGGTGGACTTGGACGACTTGCAGCATGCTTTATGGATTCGCTTGCGACACTTGGATATACTGCATGTGGATGTGGTATAAGATATAAATATGGTATGTTTAAGCAGGAGATAAGGGACGGATATCAGGTGGAAGTTCCTGATAACTGGTTAAAGGATGGTAATCCATTTGAAGTAAAGAGACCTGAATATCAGTATGAGGTTAAGTTTGGCGGATATGTACGTTCATATAAGGATGAACAGACAGGAAGAGATATGTTTGTTCAGGAGGGATACCAGTCAGTATATGCTGTGCCGTATGACCTTCCGGTGGTAGGTTATGGTAATAACAATATCAATACATTAAGAATATGGGATGCCGAACCGGTTGATACATTTAATTTAAGCTCGTTTGACAAGGGCGATTATCAGAAGGCGATAGAAGAAGAGAACCTTGCAAAGAATATTGTAGAAGTATTATATCCTAATGATAACCATTATGCCGGTAAGGAATTAAGATTAAAGCAGCAGTACTTCTTCGTATCAGCAAGTGTACAAAGAGCTATTGATAAGTATAAGGAGCAGCATGACGATGTAAGAACGTTATATGAGAAGGCTGTATTCCAGCTTAATGATACACATCCTACCGTTGCCGTTGCAGAGCTTATGAGAATCCTTATGGATGAAGAGGGCTTAGAGTGGGATGAAGCGTGGGATGTAACAACTAAGTCAGTTGCATATACTAACCATACAATCATGGCAGAAGCCCTTGAAAAATGGCCTATTGAGTTATTCTCAAGACTTCTTCCAAGAATATATCAGATTGTTGAAGAGATTAACAGAAGATTTGTTGAAGAGATTAAGGCTAAGTATCCGGGAGACCAGGAAAAGATAAGAAAGATGGCTATTATATATGATGGTCAGGTTAAGATGGCACATCTTGCAATATGTGCAGGATTCTCAGTTAATGGCGTTGCTAAGCTTCATACAGAGATTTTAGAGAAGCAGGAGCTTAGAGATTTCTATGAAATGATGCCTGAAAAGTTTAATAATAAGACAAATGGTATTACACAGAGAAGATTCTTACTTCATGGAAATCCTCTTCTTGCAGACTGGATTACAGATAAGATTGGTGAGGGCTGGATTACAGATCTTTCACTGTTAAAGAAGCTGGAAGTTTATGTTGATGAACCTAGATACCAGCAGGAATTTATGCAGATTAAGCATAAGAATAAGGTAAGACTTGCTAAGTATATCAAGGAGAATAATGGAATAGATGTTAATCCTGATTCTATATTTGATGTTCAGGTTAAGAGATTACATGAGTATAAGAGACAGCTTCTTAACATTTTACATGTAATGTATCTGTATAATCAGATTAAGAAGAATCCTGATATGGATATTACACCTAGAACATTTATATTTGGTGCGAAGGCAGCCGCAGGATATAGAATTGCAAAGCAGACTATTAAGCTTATTAATAACGTGGCAGATGTGATTAATAATGATGCATCTATTAATGGTAAGATTAAGGTTGTATTTATTGAGAATTACAGAGTGTCTAATGGCGAGATTATATTTGCGGCAGCAGATGTCAGTGAACAGATATCAACAGCTTCTAAGGAGGCTTCGGGTACAGGTAACATGAAGTTTATGCTTAATGGTGCAATGACACTTGGAACTATGGATGGAGCTAATGTTGAGATAGTTCAGGAGGTTGGAATTGACAATGCTGTAATATTCGGTCTTAGTTCAGATGAAGTCATCAGATATGAGAATGAGGGCGGATATGATCCTATGGATATATTTAATAATGATCAGGATGTAAGAGAGGTTCTTATGGAACTTATTAATGGTAAGTATTCACCGGAAGATCCTGAGATGTTCAGGGATATCTATAACTCACTTCTTAATAATCAAGGAGGAAGAAGGGCAGATACTTACTTCATTCTTAAGGATTTCAGAAGCTATGCAGAAGCACAGAAGAGAATTGATAAGAAGTATAAGGATTCAACAGCATGGGCTAAGTCAGTTATGTTAAATACAGCAAATGCCGGCAAGTTCTCATCTGACAGAACTATACAGGAATATGTAGATGACATCTGGAAGCTTGATAAGGTTGATGTTAAGATGTAATTGTTTTAATGTAATTATTAATTAAATTAATGCCATAAGTATAGATGGTGGCATATAGTGAGCCATGTATCAGTTCTTAGACATATATAAGTTATCATATGTCTAAGATAGATACATGGTTTTTTATTTTAATTTGTAAGATTTTAATAAGGGGTTGACATAATAAAAAATTATGATAATATTATATAAAGAACAAATGTTCGACTATATTAAATGTATAGAAAAATTATGTATATTTATTGTGCAAATAGGAAAAGTAGGGAATCTCACAGGTTTATCAAAAGGAAATTAAAAAGTATATTTAACAATAAAATATAAAGATTCATAAGATATAAGAAACATGCATACCATAATATTAACAGGATATATGGCGGAGGGCATGCATGGATAATTATAAAATGGAATTAAGAAAGAATATTTTAATTATAGTTATAGCACTTCTTATATGTATTCTTGTGCCGTCTGTTATTACATTATCTGTGACTGGAATTATTGAAGCAGATATTTCGGATGAGCTTATAGATGGAAGAAGAATTGATGTTAAGTACAGACATGCCGTAAAGTCTGTAGATATTAATAAATTCATAGTGATGGTGCTTGCTGACCGCCTTGATATGTCATCACAGATTGAGGTGCTTAAAGCTGAAAGTATAATGGTACGGACAGATATTTACAGGATAATGGGTAATGATATGAATATAGACAGCTCACAGCTGGGCATGTCTTTTCTTACTGAAAATCAGATGAAAAACAATTGGGGAAGCAAATATAATGATAATTATAATCTGATATCCGACTGTGTTGCTGCGACCGGAGGAATCATTATGATGTATAATGGAAGCCCTATAGATGCAAAATATACTGAGGTCAGCTGTGGTACTACTCTTGCAGGCTCACAGGTTCTTGGAGCCGGATATGATTACCTGACGGAAGTGGATTGTCCGGATGACATGCATAGCCCGGATTATATAAGTGTTGTGTCGTTTTCATATAAAGAGTTTGTTAAAAAAATGTCAGAAAAATATAAGGATATTGGGATTAATGAGACAGCACCATTTAAAAGCATACAGATTGCGGCAAAGTCACAAAGCGGATATGTGACAAAAATTCAGATAGGCAATGTAGTAATGACCGGAGCAGAATTTGCATATATTCTTGGAATTAATTCTGCAAATATGACAATAGAAGATATTAATGGCAGCATTAAGATAACTACAAAGGGAAAGGGCAGCAATATTGGACTTAGCATGTATACAGCAGGGATAATGGCAGAAACGGGCAATACATATGAAACTATTTTAAATAAATTTTATTGTGGCGTGACACTTGTATCATCTTAAAATATATTTTTTGAATTTAAAAAATTAAAGTGATGGCAGAGCAATCTAAGATTAGAATAATATAAGATAGTCAGAATATGATATTGGCATAATTAAAAAATATAATATCAGAATAGGATTTTGAATAAGTTATAACAAAAATGGAAAACATACTAACATCACATATAAAAGTTATATATACCGGACTTGGAATGGAGGTTAGTATGGTAAGTAATGGTAAGAGAAGCCGCAGGGAGAAGGTATTTGCAATAATTATGCCACTGGCAATAGTATGTGCATTATCATATGGCATATATTCAGCTGCAGACAGTACTAAAAAAGCACAAAAAAATAACATTGTTAATCTTAATGATACAGATGATGGAAATGTAGCTATAAAGACAGAGGATGTGACGGATTCAGCCGATAATAATGAGGATGTGGTGCATGAACAGGCAGCCGATGTTAAGGCAGATGTGTCAAAGAATAATGAGTCCGGAAGTGTTGATACAGAAGATAAGGCTGATGAGGCAGCCGATGTGGCGGCAGGTAATGAAGCAGTATCCGGAATTAATTATAATTCAGATATAAGTAATGATATTGGACCGCATGATAATACCAGTCTTAATTCTGCTGTATCATCAGATAATTCTGTAAATGATAGTCAGGATATAGCGCAAGGATATACATTTAACGAGGCAGACGGGCTTTTATGGCCGGTATCAGGAGATATTATTTTAAAATACAGTATGGATAGTACAATATATTTTCCAACGCTTGGTGTATATAAGTGCAATCCGGCAATATCGATAAAGGCAGAAAAGGGTACTAATGTAGGTGTTGCTGCAAGCGGAGTTGTTAAAAATGTATCAATAAATGAAGAGACAGGTACTACAGTTGATATAGCAATTGGTGATGGTTATGTGACAACTTATGGACTGCTTGATAATATCGTTGTAAAAGCCGGTGATAAGGTTACAAGGGGGCAGCTTCTGGGAACAGTTTCACAGCCAACAGCATATTATACAACAGAGGGAGCTAATCTGTATTTTAAGGTTACTAAGGATGGAGAAAGTGTTGACCCTGTAGAATTATTTGAAGAATAGGATTCGTAAAAATAAGCATCTGATATTTATTACAGGGGAAGTATATTTATAGTGGGTAATGTGTTTTTAATCAGATGCTTTATATAGATACAGGTCTGTGGGTATCCAAAAGATATCCGCAGATTTTTATTTATAATATAATAGTAACAGCCATGTGAAAAATAATGCTGATGCGATTATTTTTTCACAAGTTCATATATGAACCGGCTATTTGTTTCTAAACAGGACAAATAGCCTTCGATGGAAAATATTTGATATTGTTATTACAATATTGTGCTTTTTAGGTTTATATACTTTTTTCTTCTTCAATAAACATTATTGAAAAACCGATAAATAAAAGTAAAGATGATAACCATATTGTATGCAGGTTAAAATGTACAATCATGGCACTTCCGATGCCTGAGCCTAATGCAAAAAGGAATATTATGCCAAAATAATGCAACGCCTTATATAACATTTGTTTATTGTGATTTTTAAAATAATTACATAAAGCCTCTGTACCACTGCGGATATTACCAATACACATTGTACTTGCAAATGCATAATTATCTACTTTTCTAAATGACTGTACCTGCATTGCACAAGAGAATGAAACAAGTGCATTTGCAATAAGATTAAAATTACCGGGAATGAAACCTACTATAAATAACAGAACAATCTCAATGACAAGAACAATCTGTCTCCAGTGAAAACGCTGGAGATTCTGGAAAGACTGCCTTATTATTGTTGCAGCGGCAACACCCAGTGCAAAGAATATAAGTGGAATAAAATAATGCAGGGCAGTATTCCAGTTATGTTCAAATATATTCTGGCTTAAAAGGACTATATTTCCTGTCTGTGCATTTGCAAAGACATGTCCTCTTGATACATAGGTATATACATCCTGAAGTCCTCCTGATACCGAAAGCAGTCCGGCAGTCAGGAAAGATTCTGACATCTGTTTATTTGAATAATAATGAAGATTTGAAAATAGCATATAGTTCTCCTGAATAATGATATTGTCATATATTATACTGCGCTTATATTAATATGTTGGGGTAAAAAGCCTCCAGCTATGATATCTGTGGATTGCCATGTGTTGCGCATTCCTACAATCCTACATAATATTTGCATAATATTATGTACAGTACCTAAACGTCTTATCCGTAATAATTCGTGCAAATATAAGTCCTAAAGGGAGGGCAAGTATTATAAGCAGTGCCGATGCAAGCCAGGATGCAGCAGTTGTAAGATTCATAATTCCGAGATTATAAAAGCCCTTATAAAGGTATAGACCAGGAACCATAATAACTATTGAAGGAACTGTAATTGAGATTCTTGGATATCCTGCGACACCTTTTAATGTGGAGGCAAGAATACCTGATATAAACGCTCCGACAAATGCAGCAGCAGCCGGAGGAATTGCACATATATCAATAAGCTCAAGACGTATAGTATTAGATATAGCACCTATTATACCAGCGGCAATAGCAAGTTTTACAGGACTGTTAAACATGATTGAGAAACCGAATACACCACAAAAGCTTGAAATAAGACGTAATATAATCCACTGCCACAGTTTCATATCTATAGGAAGAAATGCAACAGGTGTAAGTCCTAATAACATTGCAAGAATCCAGGCAGACATAGTAGCTACGGTTACAATAATCATAGAATACATGAACCGTTCCATGCCTGAACGCATATCAAGCTTAGCAAGGTCAATCCCGCTTGTAATAAATGGAAATCCCGGTATTACAAAAAGCATAGAACATATATATCCGGCTTCATGCTGTAAATTAATAGAAAATACAAGTTCAAGTACCTTAAGAAGTGATGCGTAAGTAAGACATGCCGCAGAAACAGAAGCTGTGATACATAAGAATAATGTAAAATGGTGTTTTGAAAGCTTACATCTTATATAATTGCCTATTCCTGCACCAACAAATGCACATAACATCTCTATAACACCGCCACCGAGCAGGAATGTGAATGCTCCACATGCAAGTGCAGCAGCAAGGGCAAGCTTTGATGGTGTATACAGACCATGTATTTTCTGTATATCATCAAGGGCGGAATGTATAGCCTCACAGCTATAGAAAAGTTCATTATCTTTAAATTCTGAAACAAATTTTTCAAGACGGTTAAGCTGAGAAGTATTAACACCTGTATTGGTAAGACAAAGAGACTGGCTGAAGCTGTCATTGCCATCAAAGCATGTATAATTAATAGACATAAGTCCGATGTCGACTGTACAGGTAATTTCCATAAGTTCTGACAAATGGTTCATGGAACTTCTGACACGCCATGCTCCTGTACCACAGGAAAGCATCATTATGCCTACACGTCCTATTACAGAAGCTTTTGCAGACAGGCTGTCTTTGGTAATGGGAGTATTTATATCACTGCCGGCATAGTCATGCCAGTGTATATCCATATGATTTTTTTTGATTTGTGTATTTGTAGCTGCCGTAGTCATATCATAATCAACTCCATTTCCACTGATTATATTTATTATAGAATTATTGTAAATCCAGACTGTCTGCACCGGCGGTTTTTATCATTCCTTCACGGCAGGATAATACTATACCATCTATTGCTAAAAGGTGTGATAACATTTTATTTTCAAACTGGTGTATAGGTAATAAAACGCCTAATTCATCAAATGATTTACCTGATTTTGTGCCTGTTTCCTGACCGTAATATACAATAGCCGAGTATGCTTCCTTTTGTATATCATGGAAAGCAGTCCATATAACATCGTATGCCTGAGCTTCAGTAAGACCTAATTTTTTAGTATCAGGAAGTGCATAAAGAATAAGAATACCACGTTCTTTATTCTCCGGCTTTTCACAGATATTCATGTCTGTTGTATAGTATCTTACAAGACTGTAACCATCAGCAAGATACAGTCTGGAACGTGGAGCCGGAGTGTGCGTGTTATATATTTCATGGAATTTTTTATATTCATGATTAGTAACTGACGACTTCTTATCTTCAAGGAGATTGCCGTTGACATCTGTAAGAAGTACAGGGTTTTCACCGGCTTTTCCATGAAAACGCCGTGGTATAAGATAGGCTTCTTTAAGCAGGTCAAACATACTGCGGTTGCATATTTCTAAAAGAAATGCACTTACATCACCATTTTTATAGGCATTAAGCATAACCTCTGCAAAATGATGGGGGTCGGGGTCGATAAATTTATTGTCATCACACAGATGGTCATAAAAGGTTTCTAAAAGCCGTTCACAGGCTTCATCAGATGAAAGTATTCTTGAAAAAATATTTTCAACAGCTTCCTCTCTTGGTAATACTAATGACATAAAAATCATCTTCCTTTCGCATTTATATATTGTCATTTGGGTTCTTTGTTATTATAATCAGTTAATAGGCATGAGTAAAACATATTATTGATATGATGACTATAATAAATTGATATAGCTGATTATATAAAGCTTACATGTGAGCCGGCTGTTTGTTTCTGAGCAGGACAAGCAGCCATTGATGGCAGAAGAAAAATTGCCTGCGCAAATTTTTCTTAACCTCTTCGCAATAAAGTTGCTCAGAAATGAGGATTAGTATAAATAGTTATGAATGTGAATTTTGAATATTATAAAATATTTTATTATGTAGCAAAGTATGGCAATTTTACAAAAGCTGCTAGTGTATTAAATGGAAGCCAGCCCAATGTGACAAGAGCAATAAATTGTCTTGAACAGGAAGTGAACTGTAAATTATTTGTAAGAACTAACCGCGGGGTATTTCTTACACCTGAGGGAGAAAGATTGTATACGAGAGTGGCAGCTTCTATGATTCAGTTACAGCTTGCAGAAGAAGAACTTGCTGACAGTGTCGGACTTGAGCATGGGAGCATATCTATAGGTGCCAGTGAGATAGCACTTAATATATATCTGCTTCAAAGATTGAAAAAATTTCATATGTCATATCCGGGAGTAAGGCTTAAGCTATGTAATCATTCGACACCTCAGGCAGTAAGGTCAGTAAAAAGCGGCGAAATTGATTTTGCAATAGTTACCACGCCACTTGATTATGATATGTCATTAAAGATGGTAAGGCTTAAAGAATTTAAAGATGTACTTGTAGGTGGAAGGTCTTTTTACGGACTTGGAAGTCATAAACTTGGTATTTCTGATATAAAAAAATATCCATTTATATGTCTTGGAAAAGATACGACAACCTATGAATTTTATTATAATCTATTTAATAAACATGGTGTAGAGCTTACGCCAGATACAGAGGCAGCTACGACTGACCAGGTGCTTCCACTGGTAGAAAGTGAGCTGGGGCTTGCATTTCTGCCGGAAGAAATGGTGGAAAAAGCGCTTAAGAATAACGATATTGTAAAATTGGAGCTGGATGAAGATATTCCAAGACGTTATGTATGTATGATATATGATTCAAAGCGTCCAATCAGTGTGGCGGCACAGAAGTTTAAAAAGATATTGCTGGAAGAAAGCAATATGTAAATATTTTGTAATCCATTAACATGACATAGAAGATGATGCCCCTTTCATCTATAGGGAGGGGAAACGATATTGTCATAGCTGTGATTCAATCTCTGACAAATATTACGCTCCGGGAGCAAATCTTATTTATACATCGGGGTTCTGTTTTAGTTCGTCTTTATAAAATACATAAAAAAGGATAGACAGTCTGTAACTATCTATCCTTAAAATCCCTTATATCAGGCAGTTTTTAAGCTTGTTGCTGATTAACCAAAGTATCTCTTTAAAAGACCTTCAAAAGCTTTGCCATGGCGGGCCTCATCCTTAGCCATCTCATGAACTGTATCATGGATTGCATCAAGGTCAGCAGCCTTAGCACGCTTAGCAAGGTCAAACTTACCTGCTGTAGCACCATTTTCAGCATCAACTCTTAACTGAAGATTCTTCTTAGTACTGTCTGTTACAACTTCACCAAGTAATTCAGCAAACTTAGCAGCATGTTCAGCTTCCTCATAAGCAGCTTTTTCATAATACATACCAATCTCAGGATAACCTTCTCTGTGTGCAACTCTTGCCATTGCAAGGTACATACCAACTTCTGTACATTCACCCTGGAAATTAGCTCTTAAGTCAGACATAATATCATCAGAACATCCCTGTGCAATACCTACTACATGTTCAGCCGCCCATACCTTATCACCTGTCTGTGCTTCAAACTTAGAAGCAGGAGCGTGACATACCGGACATTCAGCTGGTGCAGCATCTCCTTCATAAACATATCCACATACCATACATACATACTTCATAATCGTTATCTCCTTTTCAAAATAATATTTTATAAAATAGTAATCATTACTGTTTTGCTTAAATTTAATATAACATAATGATAATATTTTGTCAACAAAAATAATAATAATTCCTATTTTATTCTGCATAAGTATTTTAACTTCAAGATTCGGAAAGTCTTATAGTGCAGGCGGAAAATATTCTTGAAACTTTGAACATTACATCATATTATTATAACAATAATTTTTGTATAAATTCATTGAGTTAAGAAATTGTTTTATTTTTATCACAGCCATTATATAGTATTATTAAGTGAATTTTTATTAAAATATTGACTGTAAATAATAAAATGCACCATCTAAGGCACAGATAATTATATATGTGCGTAAAATGATGCATTGCAAGGTGCTAAAAATTAATTTTTAGAAGCACAGGCAGGACATTTACCATAAAAAAATGTAACATTGCCGTCAATTATTCCATTAAAATTCTTTTCCGCGGCATTATTAAGGGCAAGCTCTTCGCTTCTGCCATCCATATCAAGGTCGAGTACAGCCCCACATTCCATACACTGAAAATGATAATGAGGTGATACATTACCATCAAAATGTATAGAACCATCACTACAGGGAACCTTAACAGCCATACCATTGTCAACCAAAAATGACAGATTACGATATACCGTTCCAAGACTTATATTAGGAAATTCCTTAATTACATTAGCATAAACCGTTTCAGCAGTAGGGTGGTCCTTACGTGACATCAGAAAATTATGAATAGCATCACGTTGTTTACTATGTTTAATAACAGCCATAAATCCATCCTCCTTCAAATAATAGTAATTATTACTATTATCAGTTTAGGCTTTTTCCACAAAAATGTCAAGAGAAGAAGGTGTTAATATTCAACATAATGGGGTTATTTGGAATTCTGTACTATAAGCTCCATTATTTTTCCAATGGAATCACTCTGCTCACTGTTTTCCATATTATGTATATACTGTTCGCGGTTATCAAAAAGTTCATTGACAGCAGCCATAAGAGTCTCAGGTGTCATCTCTTCTTCTGTAAGAACGGCAGAGTAACCATGCTCCTTAAATGAATTGGCATTAAGAATCTGGTCGCCACGGCTTGCATTGGCTGAAAGCGGAATAAGAAGGTTAGGCTTCTTAAGTGCTAAAAGCTCACATATGGCATTAGCGCCGGCTCTTGAGATGACGATATCACTCATTGCAAATAAATCACGCATTTCTTTGCTGATATATTCAAACTGGACATAGCCATTAATATTATTAAGCGATTCGTCAGTTTTGCCTTTACCACAAAGGTGTACAACCTGGAATCTCTTTAATAATTCAGGAAGTATTGCTCTTACGGCATCGTTTACATGAACGGCTCCTGTGCTTCCTCCTACTACCATAAGGACGGGCTTATCAGATGTGAAGCCACACATACGGTAAGCTGCGGATTTATCGCCTGATAAAAGCTCACTTCTTATAGGCGAACCGGTAAGTACAGCCTTATCGGCAGGAAGATATTTGACAGTTTCAGGGAAATTGCAGCATATTCTGGTAGCACCATGCATTGCTATCTTATTGGCAAGTCCCGGGGTCATATCTGATTCGTGTATTATTACTGGGATATGCTTATTGCTTGCAGCCAGTACAACCGGAACTGATACGAAACCGCCCTTTGAAAATACAATATCAGGTTTAATCTTTTTCATAAGGACTTTTGCCTGATGATATCCATTTAATACCCTGAAAGGGTCGGAGAGGTTTTTTAAGCTCTTGTAACGTCTTAATTTGCCGGATGAGATGCCATAGTAAGGAATATCCATATCTTCTATAAGTTTTTTTTCAATTCCATTATATGAGCCTATATAAAATACTTCATATCCGGCTTCTTTAAGGCTTGGAAGAAGCGCAATATTAGGTGTAACATGTCCGGCAGTACCACCGCCGGTAAGAATAATTCTTTTCATTTTCACATTATCTCCATTCCGCAGGCATTGTCAATGCCGCCAATTCTTATTTATTATAATTTGTGAGTAAAGCGTTCCTTAAAACTGCAATGTTTACACAGAGGCTCAACAGCCATTTTGGCATGCCAGCCTTTAATTATAGCCTGACTGCGTTCATTTGAGAGTATATCTTTAAAATGTGATGAAAATATGTTGCCGAGTGCCATTATAGCATTGCCATCAAGACAGCAGGGAACTACGGTTCCATCACTTAGTATGGCAATGTGGGATCTTAATCCCTGACAGAAGCCACGTTCGTTGAAATATCCGCTGTTAAGTTCGGGCCACTCAAAAGGTGACTGTACATTGATATACAAATGTCTTTTTATAGTACAGTTTTTGTTACCAAAAAGTAAAGGGTCTTTTTTGGTATTCCACAATCTTAAATTGACCTCCGTATCTGTTTTATCTACAAGTGTTTCACATGAAGAAAATACATCTTTGATATAAGAGTCCATATCTATACAGTCATTATCATCAGCACTGTGAAGTGAGATGTTAATCTGATGGACAGGATATTTAACCAGTGTGTTAATACGGTCAGCAAGCAGAGTTCCGTTAGTAGTAATATTTACACGGATATTATTATCCTGACACAGCTTTAAAATATCTTCAAGATAAGGCGAAAGCAAAGGCTCTCCCTTTACATGAAGGTATACATAATTAGTATATGGTTTAATCTCGCTTATTATATGTGCAAATTCCTGTGTATTCATAAAATGAGCTGGACGCAGTGTCTTCTGACAAAAGGAACAGGTAAGGTTACAGGAGCTTGTTATTTCTATATATATGCGTTTAAATCGTGCAACACTTCCCATTATCAGGCATTTTCCTTAAACTGTCTTAATGCCTTGGAAAGCTGGTCGGGACATGAAGTCGGACGGAAGCCGCATCTGATTCCTTCGATTCTTTTTATTGCTTCATCTATATCCATGCCTTCAATCAATGCGGCAACACCCTGAGTATTACCTGAACAGCCACCGATAAATTTTACATTAGTCACCTTATTATCAACTACATCAAAATCAATTGCGCTTGAACAGACGCCTGATGTTTTGTATCTCATAAATAAATCCTCCATATATTAATGTTTAATAATAATTATTTCTATATTGTTACATGCCGGAAATTTTATGTAACAGATGTATTATAGCATAATATATATCTGCTGTTGTTATAAAAATATAAAAATATTATGTACATGTGGATTAATTTATAAAGCTTATGGAAAAGTTATTTTTAATAATTAAAGAAGCTCTTGACGTATATATGAGTATTTATATACAATAGCTAATGAAATATAACATTATAGTACGGACTTGTGTATATTGGATATATCTGAAAGATACACAAATAGCATATTACAAGAATGGAGATAAATATGATTGGTATTATTGGAGCAATGGATGAAGAGGTAGCCCAGATTGTAGAAGTTATGACAATTGAAAAAGAAGAAAATAAAGCTCAGATGAATTTTAAGCAGGGTAAGTTAAATGGCAAAGATGTAGTAGTGGTAAGAAGTGGTATTGGCAAGGTCAATGCTGCCGTATGTACACAGGTGCTTGCAGATGATTTTAAGGTTGACTATGTAATTAATACTGGTATAGCTGGTTCTCTTAAGGCACAGATAGATATTGCAGATATCGTAATATCAAGCGATGTGCTTCACCATGATATGGATGCAACAGGCTTTGGTTATGCACTGGGTCAGATTCCAAGAATGGATACACTCTCATTTAAGGCAGATGACAGACTTATAGAGCTTGCTAAAGAAAGTTGTGCAAAGGCTGTGCCTCAGATTGGTGTCCATGTGGGAAGAGTTGTAAGCGGAGACCAGTTTATATCAGATAAAGAAGTAAAGAATAAGATAGCAGACAATTTTGACGGATATTGTACAGAGATGGAAGGGGCAGCGATTGCACAGGCGGCATATCTTAATAATATTCCATTTGTAATATTAAGGGCGATATCAGACAAGGCAGATGATAGTGCAACAATGGACTATCCGGCATTTGAAAAACAAGCAATAAAAAATTCCGTCCTGCTTATCAAAGAACTTGTTGACAGAATATAATTTGTAAAATAAGACGAGTGAATACAGAATTATGACATAAGGATTGTAATATGGCATTGAACAGCCATTTTGCAATCCTTATTTTATGAAAATATATTGGAATGTATGTAAAAAAATAGGGATTTTGGGGGAAATGTGTTGAACGATTTTTTAATTTTACAGCTGATTTAAGCCGTAAGTCTGATATAATAAAGACTGTGGGAAATATTATTTTTTAGAATATTGTATGTATAGAATGTGTGGGGATAGTATGATTATTGTATACATATAATTTGAGAATATACTAATAAATAATATTTTGCAGGATTATATATGATGTCAGGATTATTAGCTTTTATTATGCAGGTATGGATGGCTTTTTACTTCTTACATTATATTAAAAATTTATAGCAGGAGGTATATAGGTAAATAGTGATAACTGTATTTGTTATACTGTGGATTACTGCCATGGTAATATGGTGTACACTGTTTAACTACTATTCACAACTGATAAGGGATGTCAGGTGTGGAGAGTACAAAAAACCCCTGATAAAACAGATTGTCATAAGGTATGACAATTGTAAAAAACTTAACATAAATATTAATAATATTGATGTTTTTGTGGAAAAGATAATTGATAATTATGAGGTATGTGGATTATCTATAATAAACTGGGAGATTGTAGCAGGTATATTAGAATACATAATAGTGATATTGGGAACAGGACATATCGTGGGAATATTTTTTTCTATTCAGGAACGTGGAGAATGGATATATTCAATACATTACAGCCTGTCAGCGGTATCTTTAAAGGACTATACAGTAATTGACATAGCCGGAGTTATATTTGTAATAATAGCAGTCATAGCTGTGTGTATACTTCGTAAAGTATGGGAAAATAAGCGGTTTATACGAACATTGATTGTAGAGATTGCCGACTATCTTGAAAATAGTGGTGGCTTAAGAGTTCCATCGAGGTGTTGTGCTGCAACTAAGCTTAAGGGAAGCTCGGCAAGTGATTTTGAAAGGCTGAGGAAGAGTTATAAACGGATACAGACTGATAAATTGTAATTTTTGAAAATCAGGTCTAATTTTGAAGTGGCATATGGTATTGGAAATAGTCAGAATATAACAACTATTGCTTGAAAAATTATGAAAAAATGACTATAATTAAAGTAATAAATTATCAGTTGCAAAGCTCATTTATAAAGGGGATTTTTCGGCGGATAAACTAAATATAAAAAGGAGATTTTATTATGGGACAGGTTAGTTTTGATTATTCAAAGACAGAGGGGTATGTTCATGCACATGAGGTTGAGTCTATGAAGGCTATTACAGAGAGTGCAAAGGAGCTTCTTCTGTCAAAGAAGGGAGCTGGTAATGATTATCTTGGATGGATTGACCTTCCGGTAGATTACGATAAAGATGAGTTTGAGAGAATTAAAAAAGCAGCTAAAAAGATACAGTCAGATTCAGAGGTGCTTGTAGTTATTGGTATTGGAGGTTCGTATCTTGGAGCGAGAGCTGCAATTGAATTTTTAGGACATAATTTCTTTAACAGCGTATCTAAAGAGATAAGAAAAGCACCGGAGATTTATTTTGTAGGTAACAGCATAAGCTCTACATATTTATCTAATCTTATAGATGTAATAGGAGACAGGGATTTTTCGGTAAATATTATCTCTAAGTCAGGTACAACAACAGAACCTGCTATTGCTTTCAGAGTATTCAAAAAGATGCTTGAAAAGAAGTATGGAAAAGAAGAAGCGGCTAAGAGAATTTATGCCACAACAGACAGAGCTAAGGGAGCTTTAAAGAATCTTGCTGATGCAGAAGGCTATGAGGAATTTGTAGTACCTGATGATGTAGGAGGACGTTTTTCTGTGCTTACAGCAGTAGGACTTCTTGCAATTGCATCAAGTGGAGCTGATATAGACAAGCTCATGGAAGGTGCAGCAAGTGCAAGAAAGCGTTGTATAGAGAATGATTTTGATAATAATGATTCAATGCAATATGCTGCACTTCGTAATATCATGTTAAGAAAAGGCAAGGCGGTTGAGATTCTTTGTGATTATGAACCTAGCCTTCATTATACACTTGAGTGGTGGAAGCAGCTTATGGGTGAGTCAGAAGGTAAGGATAATAAGGGACTTTTCCCTGCCAGTGTTGATTTAACAACAGATCTTCATTCAATGGGACAGTTTATACAGGACGGTTCAAGAATTATGTTCGAGACAGTTCTTAATGTTGAAAAGGCAAGAAAAGAGATTACTATTGAGGCAGAGGATGAAGACCTTGACGGACTTAATTATCTTGCAGGAAAGACAGTTGATTTCGTTAATAAATGTGCTATGAACGGAACGATATTAGCCCATACAGATGGTAATACACCTAATCTTATGGTTAAGATTCCTGAACAGAATGAGTTCTATCTTGGTGAATTATTCTATTTCTTTGAATTTGCATGTGGACTTTCAGGTTATATACTTGGAGTTAATCCATTTAACCAGCCGGGTGTGGAAAGCTATAAGCATAATATGTTTGCTCTTCTTGGCAAGCCTGGTTTTGAGGCAGAAGGTGAAGCTTTAAGAAAGAGATTATAATAAGGATAATTATATAGTCTGCCACTGTGAATATATAATTTTATTTTTACAGCAGATATTTTTAGGTTATATAATAAATTAATGGAGGCATTTATGAAGATACTTATTTTGGATGCAGCTACATTCGGGGAAGATATTGATATCAGCAGGTTTAATAAGCTTGGTGAGGTTACGGTATACGCTGAAAGTACTAAGGAAGAAGCCCTGGAAAGATTAAAGGCAGTTAATCCTGATGCGGTTATTACTAACAAGGTTGTAATTGGAAAAGATGAGATGCAGGCAGCGCCTGAGCTTAAGATAATATTAGAAGCAGCCACAGGATATAATAATATTGATATAGAATGTGCAAGAACATATAATATAAGAGTTGCCAATGTTGCAGGCTATTCTACAATGTCAGTAGTACAGCATACATTTGCATTATTCTTCTATTTATATGAGAAGATGAGATATTATGATGATTATGTCAAGTCAGGAGAATATTCAAAGTCAACGATATTTACTAACTTTTCAAATGTATTTGGCGAGCTTGCAGGAAAGACATGGGGAATAGTAGGTCTTGGACATATAGGAAGCAGGGTTGCCGATGCAGCCAGGGCATTTGGCTGTAAGGTTGTATATTACTCAGCAAGCGGTAATACATATGATACAGAATATGAGAAGGTTGACCTTGATACATTATTGAAAGAGTCGGACATTATTTCAATACATGCACCACTTAACCAGTATACTAAGGCTCTTTTCAATTATGAGAATCTTAAGAAGATGAAGAAGAGTGCCTATCTTATCAATGTAGGAAGGGGTCCTATTGTAAATGATGCTGATCTTGCAAAAGCTCTTAACGAAGGTGAGATTGCAGGTGCAGGACTCGATGTGCTTACAACAGAGCCTATGCCGGCAGATAATCCGCTTCTTGCAATTAAGGACAGTAATAAGCTTGTTATAACACCACATAATGCGTGGGCAACTTATGAAGCCAGAGTAAGACTGTTAGATGAGATATATAATAATCTTAACAGCTTTATTAATGGTGAAGAGAGGAATCTGGTTGTATAATTGTGTTTGTGGTAAAATAAGATTATATTTTTGAAAATTTTTAATGTCGTTAAAGCCTTATATTTTAAGGGTTTAACGGCATTTTGATTTTTGAAAATAAGAGCAATTTGATATAGTTTAAAACTATGGACAACATTATGATTTATGTATTTCCAATTTATATTTATTGTTGTTATTATTATTCTACATTTTACAGATAAAATATTATAAACGGTTGTGAGATATATGGAGTATGCCCGATGTGGTATTTTTGCCGCTTGCAGCCGATATTATTAACATTTGTATTCTGATACCTTAGATAAGTATATTGATTTTAAGTTCTGCAGATGTATTATGACGGTAAGGTAATCAGGAATAATTATTAACAGCTTTAATTGGAGGATATATGAGTAATTTAAAGACACCATTTCGTTATGATTTTGTAGGAAGCTTTTTAAGACCTGAAAAACTAAAGAAAGCAAGAAGACAGTTTGATGAAGGAAGTATTGATTATGCTGCATTAAAAAAGGTTGAAGATGAAGCTGTTACAGAGCTTGTTGCAAAGACTAAGGAGCTTGGATACCATGTGATTACTGATGGAGAGTTCAGAAGAGCAACATGGCATCTTGATTTTATGTGGGGCTTTGAAGGAATCGGACATGCACCTACAAAGACGGGACTACCATTCCATGGTGAAGCAGCTATGATTGATGATACTTATATTGTTGGAAAGATTGGATTATCAAAAGAGCATCCGTTTGTTGACCATTTCAGATTTGTAAAGGCACTTGAGGATGAGAATACAGTTGCAAAGCAGACAATGCCTGCACCTGCACAGTTCTTAGCGCAGTTTACAATGCCATTTAACAGACCGGCAACAGATGAAGTATATTCAAGTGATGAAGAACTTGTTGACGATATTGTTGCAGCTTATGGAAAGGTAATTGATGACTTATACGCAGCAGGCTGTAGAAATATCCAGCTTGATGACTGTACATGGGGAATGTTTGCTGATAAAATCGGACATACTCTCTATGGAACTACAAAGGAAGGAATTATTGATTTCCAGAAGTCACATAAGGATATTAATAACAGGGTAATTGCAAATGCACCGTCAGATATGATAATCAATACACATGTATGCCGTGGTAATTTCCATTCGACATATGCAAGTGAAGGTGCTTATGATTCAGTTGCAGATATCTTATTCGGAGAGGAAAATGTTAATGCATATTTCCTTGAATTTGATGATGAGCGTTCGGGCGGTTTTGCACCATTAGCTAAGGTATCAGGTGATAAGAAAGTTGTATTAGGATTAATAACAACTAAATCACCATTGCTTGAAAATAAGGAGCTTGTAATTAACAGAATTAAGGAGGCTTCTAAATATATTCCATTAGACAGATTATATTTAAGTCCACAGTGCGGTTTTGCATCATGTGAGATCGGCAATAAGCTTACAGAGGAAGAACAGTGGAATAAGCTCAGATTAGTTAAGGAAATAGCTGAGGAAGTATGGGGCTGTTAATACCGGTATTATATTATTTAAGTCGTTCAGAGTCAGTCGGTAAGGCTGGCTCTGAATTTTTACTTAGAAATTAATCTTCCTCTATAACCTGCACTTCCATATATGAAAAGTCTATACTTTCAATAAAATTATCCTGATTAAATCTTACCTTGGAATGTCTTTGAAATTCGGCTACATTGGCATCAAGCCATATTGGTTCACCCAAATCAAATTCATAGCAGGCATCTTTTATTCCGTCAAATATTTTTTTGGTGCGGTTAATGGAATAATCTGCATTTTCAATTACGGTATCTTTGATAAGATGGTTTGATTCATCAAAAAGCTTACACCATAGTCTGAACATAATAATTCGTATTCTCCTGTTTTAAGTTAATTACCACTAAGCTGAAACTTATTGGATTTTCATTAATTTATTTAAAGTCTCTGCTGTCAAGTACGATGGTAAATGGACCATCATTTTCAAGGGCAACCTTCATATCTGCGCCAAATCGTCCTGTTTCTACTTTACTGCATTGCTGTCTGCACAATTCTACAAATTGCTCGTACATCATATTGGCTCTATCCGGTTCACATGCCTTTACAAAGCTTGGACGGTTGCCCTTTCTACAGTCGGCATAAAGTGTAAACTGGCTTACGATAAGCAGCTCGCCGCTAACATCATTTAATGATAAGTTAGTCTTGCCATTTTCATCGGCAAAAATTCGTAATTTTATTATCTTATCAACAAATTTCTGAAGCATATCAGGCGAATCATCCTCACCTGCTCCAAATAATATAAGAAGTCCTTTGTTGATGGCTCCCACAGTCTCTCCATCTATTCTGACACTTGCGTGATTGACACGCTGGATTACAAATCTCATAATTAATCTCCATATGGTAAAAAATTTATTAATATTGTAAACATAAAAATATAATATGTAAAGAAAAATATTTTTATAATATGTGATATAAGAGTTTTGCTGAAACTGTTACAAATATGTCTGCATTACAAAGACATACTTTCATTGATTATTCCGAATGTATTTAGATATAAAATAAGAGGAATTTATTTTTGCATTTTTCTATATCTGCTCATTTATAGTTATGAATATATCAAATAATAAAAAGCTGTCGTACTAATGAAGCTTGTACGAAATACAGATGTTTAATATCCATATTATATAAAGCCTGTTAGCACGACAGCTTTTTTCAGTATTAAATTATATACCTTAAATTACATATTGACATTAAGATGTCTTGGAAGACCATCAACCATAATTGGTGAAAGTTCAGCCTGAATAAGAGGTCTGATATATCTTATAAGATCTTCTGTAACATAGTCATCATCTGTAATCCACTCTAATGGAACTTTCTTTTCAACGTTAGCAATATCATGAACATCATGTGTTTCTGTGATGCACATATATGGGTCGTCAGAAATTCTCTTTAATACTACAACTCGTCCTGATTCGCCTTCAAATGCTGCCTTAACAGCTGCACCACCAACATTAAATGCTTCTGTGATATCTGTACGTGAAGTCATATGAGCTGCACAACGCTGCATTGTTGATAATTCAATGGCACGTGTCTTGATACCGAGTTCTGAACCGAGCTTGTTAGCAAGGAACTTAGCAGAACCTGCAAGCTGCTTATGACCAAATGCATCTACGAATTCAACATGGTCAGAAAGCTCGAATACATATCTGCCATCTTCAACCTTAATACCTTCTGATATGGCAATTACCATTGAGCGACCCTGTTCACTCTTTTCCTTGACTGTCTGCATAAATTTATCAATATCAAATACCTTCTCTGGAAGATAAATCATATCAACACCTTCGCAATCCTCGCCCTTGGCAAGAGCAGCAGCAGCAGTAAGCCATCCGGCATTACGTCCCATTATTTCAACGATAGTGATTGTTGGATAGTCGTATACGAGACCATCACGGATTATTTCTTTCATTGTTGCGGCTATGTACTTAGCGGCACTACCATAACCAGGAGTATGGTCTGTTACAGCAAGGTCATTATCAATAGTCTTAGGTACACCCATAAAACTTATATCGCTGCCAACCATTGCACCATAGTCAGAAAGCTGCTTAATTGTATCCATTGAATCGTTACCACCAATATAGAAGAAATACTTTACGTTCAAGTCATCAAGAGTCTTGAAAATCTTTTCGTATACATCCTCGTTGCCTTTAATCTCAGGTAACTTATAACGACATGAACCTAAAAATGAAGAAGGTGTTCTCTTTAAAAGATCAATGTCTATATCAGTCTTAATCTTCTCTGAAAGATCAACATACTGACCATCTAAAAGGCCTTTAATACCATGAAGCATACCATATACTTTGTCAGCACCTCTGTCTTTCGCTGTCTTAAATACCCCTACAAGACTTGAATTAATTACTGATGTTGGTCCACCTGACTGGCCAACGATTACATTTCCATTCATATATTCCTCCATTCCTCCGCCATAGACGGGAATAATCGTGATTAAACGCAATGATACACATATAAATAAAATCAGTTATTAATATCATATAATTTATCACGAGTACTTATATATGTATATTAACATATTTGTTGTGTTCATACAATACTTTAACTTGTGAATTGTTGAACACGTCTTGTCTACATTTCAAAATCCAATATGATGTGGTGGGAGGACGGTTGTTTGATAGCTGGTATTATACATATTGGAATCGCTGTTTTTAAAATTGCCCTCCGAGGGTCAATGATTTTGACATATATATTTTGAGAGATTTTATTAAGAAATGTATATTAATATCTGTTTTTGTATGATAATATAAAATTTAGGAAATAGGTAATGGGAATTGAATTAATTAAAATTAAAAATGAATAGAAAATTGCATACCGCAACAAATATTATTGATTAACGGTTTTGCTAAAAATAACAGATAAATATTCAGAAAATTCAATTAAAGGAGGAAGTTATGGGAAAGCAAAAAATATTTTTTAATGCAAAAAAGATAGTTGCAGTATCAATGTTGGGCTTAGGATTATCAACATTTGCAGTAAGTATTCCTAGTACATTGCTTACAGTTGATGCTGAGATTGTAAAGACATCAGACATACAAGTAAAAACAGGTAAGGCAGGTTACAGTGTATGGGCAAGCCCGATATATTCATATCTTGCAGAATGTGATAATGGCAAGCTTATGAGAGTACAGTGGAATGGTACTACTACAGTTGTTGAATATTATGACAAGGACTTTAATTTAGTTCAATATAAGGAATTAGAAGCAGAGCTTCCAATATTTGGTGGATTTTATGAAGGAAGTGATGCCTATTATATAGTGACAGGACAGAACAATGCTGAACAATCAGCCGATGTTGAGTGTTTCAGAATTACGAAGTATGATAAGTCATGGAAGCGCATAGCATCAACAGGTTTGGCAAATTGTAATACAACAGTTCCATTTGATGCAGGAAGCTTAAGAATGACAGAAGATAGTGGATATCTTTTTATAAGAACAAGCCATGAGATGTATAAAACAAAAGATGGATATAATCATCAAGCTAATGTAACAATTCAAGTAGATGAAAGTAAGATGGAAATTACTGATAAATTTACAGGAATAATGAATACAGACTATGGATATGTAAGTCATTCTTTTAATCAGTTTATTAAAACAGAAAATAATCATATTATTGCGGTTGACCACGGAGATGCTTATCCAAGAAGTATAGCACTTATAGAATATCCTGGTGATTTTACAGGCGGAAAGTTCGTATCTAATTTGAGTTGGAAAGATAGTTGCAAGGTTACTAATTTATTTACAATGTCAGGTGGTACGGGAAATAATTATACAGGTGTATCAGTTGGTGGCTTTGAAATAACAGATAAAGCATATATTGTTACAGCTAATTCTATCGACCAGGAAAAGTTTAGTAATGATATAAGAAATGTTTATGTATTAGGAAAAAATAAAACAGATGGAAGTACAATAAGCAATAAAATAACTGATTATACAGATGTTTCAGCTTCAACACCATATCTTGTAAAGATAGAAAATAATAAATATATGGTTATATGGGAAGTTGCAAAAGAAGGTAAAGTATATTATACATATATAGATGGTGCAGGAACACAGACAAGTGACATTAAATCAATAAATGGAAAACTTTCAGACTGTCAACCTATTGTATATAATGGAACAGTGGTATGGTATTATTCAGATGGTAATGATAAAAATGTAACATTTTATGGAATTAATAAAGATGATTCTGAGTTAAAACAAGAATTAAGTGTCACACAGACTGTAAAAAATAGTAATAATACTATTACTATAAAAGCAAACGGAACTGGTGGAAGTGGAGAACTTACATATAAGTTTATTATGTATAATGCTGACACAAAGGAGTGGAAGAAGCTTCAGGATTTTAGCAAGAGTAATGAATACACAGGAAATATTAATGATTATGGAGAATTACATTTTTATACAGATGTAAAAGATGCAACAGGTGAAGTTGTAAGGAGTGAAGTATCTAAATTATCAATAAAAGATAATAATCCACTTAAAATAAATGCAACAAAAAAAGATAATGGAAATACAGTAACATTTACAGCAAATGGAAGTGGTGGAAGTGGAAAATATACATATAAGTTTATTGTATATAATAAGACAACTAATTCATGGGCGAAGTTACAAGACTTTTCTGACAAGAATACATTTACATGGACAAAGGGAAATGAAGGGAACAGATACTTTTATGTAGATGTTAAGGATAGCAGCACTGGCAGAGTTGTAAGAAGTGAAGCACTTAATGTGAAGATAAATAAAGAGGATAAGCCAACATCAACACTTACAGCAAGTACAGCTAAGGTTAATGTTGGTAGTAAGGTGACTCTTACAGCTAAGGCGGCAGCAGGAAGTGGAAAGTATACATATAAGTTTTTGATTTATAATCCAACAACAAAACAGTGGGCAAAGTTACAGGATTTTTCTGACAAGAGTACATTTATATGGACAGCAGGAAGTGCGGGAGCCAGACAGTTTTATGTAGACGTAAAAGACAGTAATGGATATGTAACAAGAAGTAAAGTTGTTAATGTTGAAGTAGAAAATATACAGCCGGCAACAAAGCTTTCCGTGAAAGCAACTGCAAGTACAACAGCAAACAAAGTAGGACAGAATGTAACATTTACAGCAACAGGTAATGGTGGTGCTGGTGGATATACATATAAGTTCCTTGTATACAATAAGACAACAAAACAATGGGCAAAGATACAAGACTTTAGTGCTGCAAGTAAGCTTACATGGAAAGCGGGAAGTGTAGGAGAAAGAGAATTCTATATAGATGTAAAAGATAAGAATGGTAATGTAGTAAGAAGTTCAGTTATGAATGTAAAGACAACTAAATAATATTTAACCATGATGTATAAATGATATTTAAAAGGGGATATAGCACTAAAAGTGTTATGTCCCATTTTTTTGAATTTTAAGTGAACAAGAGTAAAATCATTATGATTTATGAAAAAATAAACGCTTTTTTTATATTTGTAAAATTAAAAATATACAAACATTTTGTGAATAAGTTCATAAAAAGAACATGTTTATATACGAAATAGACAAAAAAGCTTTTGATTCACAATGTATATTGACTAAAATTTAGTAAAATGATACATTTGTAATGTACTTAAATAAAACAATCATACAAAACTACACTGATGTTAAAAATGATATCAGCAGGGCATCGAAACAGGGTTTTTACATTTTTTATATATGATTGTTACAATGACAATCTTGAAATACGGGGATTCTACAAAAGAAAAAATGATGTCTTTTAAGTACAAAAATAATGTATTGGGTCTGTCCATATGGTAAGGACAGGGAAAGGAGCTTTATGAGGCGTTTAAGAAAAGCGGTAGCAGTTGGACTTGCAGCTGCTATGACACTCAGTTCTGCCGGATTACAGGGATTGACTGTAATGGCAGGAGGACTTCCAATTACACAGGGGCATGATAAATATGTCGATAGTAATGTGTTTAATGTGATTGCAGATGATTCATTTGGAACTACAGAACTTGAAAGTCCGTTATTTGATAAGACTAAAGGCAGCAGCGATATCAAGAATCTTCAGGTACCGACACTGGCTTATGACGATACAAGTATAGCACTTGTTTGGGACAAGCCTGAAAAGTATGATAATGTTGCAGATTATAATGTATATATTAATGGCAAAAAAGCAGGTACTGCAAGAGAGAATTATGCAGAAAATGCTCAATGGGCCAATACATATATGAAGTCATTTTATGACTATTATAAGGATACCAGTGATGTGGATATGGTCAACGTAGATATCCATTCATACAGAGCTACAGGACTTACACCGGACACAGAGTATATATTTAAGGTAGTAGCAGTTGATGCTTCCGGTAATGAACTTGGAACACCTAAAGAGATTATACAAAAGACAACAGTTAAGCCGGAGGAATTTAATATTCTGGATTATGGAGCTGTTGCAACTAAGGGATATACATCATATGATGATGAGATTAATGAATTTATTGAAAAGAATACAAAGGCTATCCAGTCTGCAATTGATGCATGTACACCGGGTGGCAAGGTTGTAATTCCGAAGATGGAGGATGGAAGTGTATTCGTATCAGGAGCACTTTGGTTAAAGAGTGATATTACTGTGGAACTTGATGGTACACTCTGGGCTTCACCTAACAGTGATCATTTTGAAATAGGATTTTTAATGTATCCATTTTATACAGATACAAGAGGCTGGGGACTTCTTAATGCAACAAGCGCCGATGAGGGTACACCTCTTGAGAACATAAGAGTAACAGGTAATGGTAAATTATATGGTAATGGATGGAAGTATGGAGCCAAAGATAAGATGGCAGGAGATGGATATACTTCTAATGCCGGAGCCAATACACAGGCAGGAGACCCATCAGATACAGATAACTGGGGACTTCCAAGATACATGGGCGGAAGTAATACTAAGGTATACTATTATGGCGTACAGGCAGCCGATTCAGCCAAGAAGTATCTTGCTAACCTGACTAATGAGGATGGATCAAGAAAATATTCTGATGAACTTATCAATTCTTTATCAGGTTATATTGAAAATGACCTTGCGGATAATGGTAAGGTAGATAAGAATGGTAAGGATAAGTTTGTTGACGTAGTAACAGGTGAGGATGCCGGAGTTGATAAGGCGGATATTACCAATGCATATGCAACACGTTCAAGCCTTCTTATTATGAGAAATGTTACGAATGTATATGTTGGTGATATTACAGTTGATAATCCTGCCAACCATTCAGTTAATATCCTTGATTCAAGAAATATTTCAGCAGAAAATGTCAAAGTATTTTCTTATGATGGCAATAATGGTGACGGACTTGGCTTTGGATGTTCACAAAACGTAGTATGCTGGAATAACTTTACAGACACAGGTGATGATAATTTAGGGTTTGGTGCATCTGTAGGTGAAGGTGCAAGGGACTGTGATATCCAGACTAATTCTGAAATATGGATGTTTAATAACTTCCTTCGTGAAGGACATGGTGGTCTTGCTGCCGGTTCACATACAGGTAATGGTATTCAGGATGTTTTATTTGAAGATACAGTAATGAACCATATTGACATGGCATTTCGTTTCAAGAGCGCTCCTACTAATGGAGGATTTATAGCAAATATTACAATGCGTGACTGTGCCGTTGCCGATACACAGCAGGCATGGGTTCTCACAACAAGCTATAGTGATCCTAACAGTGCTTCAACAACTGAATTTGCAGAGATTGGCAAGTTCTATAATTTCGCATCTTACAATGTATCAGTGTATGGTGTACAGTACAATACATTACAGGTTCTTGCAGATGTTGACCCTGTAAAGAATCCTAATAAACCATGGCATACACACAGCCATCTGTATTTTCAGGATATAACATTTGGAAATGTAGGTACTAATGGTGCATTTAAGAATAAAAATGGCTGGGAATCACTTATAGGTTGTGAAAATGCAGTATTCTATAACTTTAAGACTATTTCATATAGTCCAAAGGCAGTCAGCAAAAAGACTGATAAGACATGGAATAATATGCAGTATTGTAAGGATATAGTATTCCAGGGAACAACATGGGATTCAGTTAATAATTCTATAGATAAGATGAAAAATCTCATGTCAGGCATAACAGTTGCAGATAATACAGTTAAGGCAGAAGTTATACCTGTAAGTACAATAGATACAAGTGTGACAGATATACAGGCATCAAAGCCTGAAAGCACAGCTGCACAGCAGACAACAGAAGTACAAAAGACAGTAATTCAGCAGTCAGCAGAAGAATCAGAGACAACAGCTGCAACCGCACAACAGTCAACAAAAGTACAAAAGACAGTAATTCAGCAGTCAGCAGAAGAATTAGAGACAACAGCTGCAGCCGCACAACAGTCAACAAAAGTACAAAAGACAGTAATTCAGCAGTCAGCAGAAGAATCAAAAACAACAGATACAGCTATACAGCAGACAACACAGGGGCAGAAAGCCGTACAGCAGATAGTGGAAGAATCAAAGACAACAGATATAACTGCACAGCAGACAACACAGGCACAGACAGGAGATAAGACAGCGTCAGCTATTATAAATCCTGCTGTAACAGAAGCAGCAGCTGATACAGCAGATGCTTCAACAGAAAGACAGGTTAAGTTATCATGGAATGCAGTTGATAATGGTAATGAGAATGTATTCTATGGAGTAGATACATATATTGATGGCAATAAAGTTGATATTAAAGATGGTATTGAAGCTACAGATGTAACTATAGGAAGATTATCATCAGGTACAGAGTATACATTTAAGGTATATGTAAGTGAAAAAGGTGATAATGCTAATGGAATGAGCGTTACAGGACAGAATAAGACATTACTTGGAGAAGTTACAGTTAAGGTTGATGGAGAAGATACTAAGGAAACAACAGTATCACAGGAATCACAGGTGACTCTTTCAAGTCCTGTATATACACATGCACAGGCATCATGGAATTCAATAAGCGGAGCTGATGCAAGAATCAGAGGATATAAGATATATGCCAATGGAAAGCTTGTGAATACAGTATACAATTATCAGATTCCATCATTTGAGACAGCAGAGACAATTTCTAAGCAGGTTGGAAGACTTACACCGGGCGTGGAAAATAAGGTTCAGATTGTTGCATTTACAGATTCAGGAATAGAATATAAATATCCTGAAAGTACTGTTACAACACTTGCTAATTATGATTATAAGGCACCTGTTTTTGCAGCAGATGCAAAATTAACAGCTAAGATTGATGGTGATGATGTAGTCCTTACATGGGATGCAGCTACAGATGATACAGCAGTAGGTGGTTACAGAGTATATGTTGATGGTACACCGGTTGTATCAGAAGGAGAAGAATTTAATCCGGTAAATGGAGCAGTTACAACAAAGGATACGACTTATACAGTTAAAGGACTTGACCTTACAAAGGAACATACATTTACTGTTCAGGCAGGTGATACATGGTGGAAAGCAGAACAGACAATGGGAACTTATGATAAGATGGCAGGCTTTAACTGGACTGTAAAGGGTCTTAGTGCTACAACTGATGCAAAGGCAGAAGCAGAAGTTGAATTTAGTGCAACAGCAGATAAGACATCAGTTAATAGTGGAGAAGAGGTTACTGTAAATACACAGTTAAAGAATGGTAAGGGTGATTATACATATAAATTTATTGTATATAATACAGAGACTAAGCAGTGGACTAAGTTACAGGATTTCTCAGAAAGCAGCTCATATACATGGAAGGCAACAGGCAAGTGTGAGCAGATTATATATGTAGATGCAAAGGATAGTACAGGCAAGGTAACAAGAAGTAATGCTGTTAAGGTTAATGTAACAGAAGCAGTAAAGAATCTTTCAATTGAAGCAGCTAAGAAGGAAGCTGATAAGACTGTAACGTTTACAGCTAAGGCAGACGGAGGAGCAGGCGGTTATACATATAAATTTATCGTATATAATAAGACAACAGGAAAATGGGCTAAATTACAGGATTTCTCTTCTAAGAATACATATACATGGACAAAGGGAAATGAAGGAGAGAGAGTATTTTATGTAGATGTTAAGGATAGCACAGGCAAGGTAGTAAGAAGTAAGGCTCTTGATGTCAAGATTGGAACATTAACTACAGTTCCATCTGCCTCACTTACAGCAAGTGCAGATAAGACAAATATAGGTGGTAAGGTTACTCTTACAGCTAAAGCTTCACAGGGAAGTGGTAAATATACATATAAGTTTATAATATATAATAAGACTACTAAGCAGTGGGCTAAGTTAAAAGATTTCTCTTCAAATAGTTCAATTACATGGACAGCGGGTGTTGCAGGAGATAGAGAATTTTATGTTGATGTAAAAGACAGCAACGGTAATGTAACAAGAAGCAAGGCAGCAGAGGTGTCAGTATCTAAGCCTGCTGATAAGCTTTCAGTAAAGGCAGCAGCAAGTACAACAGAAAGCAAGGTAGGAGAAAGTGTTACATTTACAGCTTTAGGCAATGGTGGAGTTGGAGGATATACATATAAGTTTATAGTATATAATAAGACGACTAATAAGTGGGCTAAACTCCATGACTTCTCAGCAGTTAATAAGCTTACATGGAAAGCACAGACAGCAGGTGAACGAAGCTTCTATGTTGATGTAAAAGACAATAATGGCAATATTGTAAGAAGTGCTGTTATGAATATTAAAAGTTCAAAGTAATTAAAAAATAAAAATAATTAGATTTTAAGGCTGGTGTCTTGACGGTTCAATTTGTTAAGGCACAGCCTTTTTTTATTACAGATGAAAACGCTATTAAAATGTGATATAATATTACAATAAAATTCTAAGCAGGAAGAAAGGTGTTAGTTATGTCAAACCAATGTGATTCAGGAACTGCGAGCAGAAGAAGAAATTATAAAAAGTACATTAAGAAACCGGAGTATTCATCAAGGGTGGAAAGAGGTATTTCCAGGATAAAGCAAAGACATTATAAAAGAGATGAGTCCGGTAAGGAATATGTTGAATATGTTAAGAATATTGTGAATACACCGGTAGTCCGGCAGATGAAAGAGTATAATCATCATAGTAATACGACATGCTTTGAACATTCAGTGCATGTTTCATATTATAATTATCTTATATGTAAGAAGTTAGGCTGGGATACATATGCGGCCGCTAAGGGAGGACTTCTGCATGACTTATTTTTATATGACTGGCATGGGCATGTACCGGAAGAAGGTGAGAGAAAACACGGCTTTGAACATCCGACCAAGGCACTTAAGAACGCGGGCAGTAATTTTAATATTACAAGAAAAGAGGGAGATATAATAGCCAAGCATATGTTTCCGCTTACAGTAACGCCACCTAAGTATAAGGAGTCATATGTCATTGTGCTTACTGACAAGTTCTGTGGCATGTGTGAGGTTATGGACAGATTTTTTAAACAGAGTAAAAGAGACAGCTTTAAAGATATCAGATAGTTACGGATTGAAGTATTTAGAAATGAAGAAAAATCACCTGCATGAATTTTTCTTTGAATCTTTACGATAAAGCTGCTTTGGAATGGAGATTATTATGTATCTTAATGAAGAAGAGATTGTTCCATTTTTGGGACTTGAAAAATATAACGAACAGGGAAAGGATCTTTTGACATTTTTGGAAGAATATGACCCTAAGAAATATGACAATCCTTGTAATACGGTAGATACCTGTGTATTTACCTACAGTAGAGAGGATATGAAGGTTAAAAAAGTGCTGCTTATAAGAAGAAGAAATCATCCGAGTATAGGCATGTGGGCATTGCCAGGTGGCTTTGTAGAATACAGAGAGGATATTGATAAAGCGGCACTTCGTGAACTTGAGGAGGAAACAGGTGTTTCTGATATTGAGGTTGAACAGTTAAAAAGCTATGGGGAATATAACAGGGACCCAAGGACGAGAATAATTACCACTGCATATGTGGCTCTTATACCGGAGGGAAGTGTGCAGCCGGAAGCAGGAGATGATGCCCGTGATGCCGGCTGGTTTAATATAGAGGATATAAGGGAAGATATATATCTTGATGAGAATGGAATTATGCACGATAAGCATTGTCTTAAACTTACAGGAGATGATGTTGAAAATACAATTACTGAATCTCATATAGAGATAACCTATAAGAAGAATGCTATTTTAAAAAATGTCAATTATAAGGTTACAAAGACAAGTCTGCTTGCGGCTGACCACGGCGCAATAATACTTGAGGGATACCATCATGTGTGTGACAGACTGAGCAGAATGTTATAATACAATATTTATGTTAAAAAAATGATTGCTTTTGAATGGAAGTTAGTTTAATATGGGAGATTTTTTAGCATACGAGTTTATTTAGCATGGGGTACTTAACAGGGTAGTCTGCTTAGAATAAAAATGTGTTTAGCATGGAAGTTAATTTCATATGAAAGAGGCTTTTAGGGTAAAATTCCTTGTGTGTCAGGGTGTGCTGCGCTTACAAATCAGGATCTTTAAAAAGACCGATAGCAGGCGGCGTTATTGTAAATAAGAAGAATAGTAACACAAGTATAAAAAGCAGTGTGATAGAAAGTAACATATAATTATAGCTGTTAAGGATAATTGAGTCTTTACAGTATGTCTGTATATACCAAAATAATGCATAGACACAGGCTGCGGATATAAAATATATGGCGATATTTAACCAGTCGATATTAGTACCGGTAATGCCTGTTAATGTATAAAAAAGCACAATTATTAAGAAAAGTCCTGTGATTATGCTGATAAAGAATCCATTGATATACAGTGGAATACGGTTAAGCTGTGGTTTTATGATAAACAATCCTGTTATCATACACATAAGGGCAGGAAAGAATAATAATTTCAGGTGTTCCCATGTAGATTCATTTACAGGAGTAAAAAGTCCGATAATTATATTTCTTCCTGAAAAGTCATATGCAAAGTGTAATAATACTCCAAGTATGGAAGTTATGATAAATGCAATAATTGTAAATGTTTTAACAATATTATTATTCATAGAAGCTCCTTATTATAATTTTAAAATATTATGATGTAATGGATGTGGGAATTATAAAGCAGTGTGGCAGTTCTGATAAATCATTAAGTGCCATAATTTATTTCTGACACCTGCAGCTTTTTATTAGTAAACAGATAGCGATTGTGTATTTATATATCTAAAATATATTCTTTTTTAAAAAGTATTTCTTTTATTAAAAATATATCCATTATTAAAAGTATTTCTTTTATTAAAAATATATCCATT